>OLRA01000070.1_pt1 | contig 123990 bp, 100 predicted proteins | sample 1673011 | NCBI WGS metagenome assembly OLRA01 (sample SAMEA3136746, study PRJEB25190) | human gut metagenome | reverse complement strand
TCAAAGCAAACTGCGCAGCTCAGCCCAAGGGCTGCTCCGCTTGCTTTGTGCCTCAGACGCACTATGAAATGCAAATCAACCGGGATTTTACGTTGAGCCCAAACCAATTTACAATCTCCGGTAGCAATATAAGAAAATACGGACGCTGATTTCTCAGTATCCGTATTCTTGGTAGCGGGGGAAGGACTCGAACCTCCGGCCTCCGGGTTATGAGCCCGACGAGCTACCAACTGCTCTACCCCGCGGTGTTATTGGACTACAAAGGTAAGCATTATTTTTTATATTGCAAATTTTTGCTGACCTTTTTTTCGAATTTTTTCAATTTTCATCTTATGTGACCGTCAGTGACCATGAATCAACGAAGCCTTCACGACCATACTCCGACCTGTCGGCTCAGACAGCGACCATGAATCCACGAGGCTTTCACGACCATATTCCGACCTGTCGGCTCGGACTGCTACCATGAATCCACAATGCTTACCCTGTAAGACTCCGGACTCACGGCCCATGCTCGGCAAAATCACTATGATGCCTATTTCTTGGCGGTGACGACCATGAAGGTCACGGCGACCAATGTGATGGCTATGCCGACTATTACATTGACAGTAAGCGACTCGCCGAAGAATATGGTGCCGACGGCGATAGCTGTTACAGGCTCGAAGACTCCGAGCACTGAGGTTTTGGTGGCGCCGATCACTCGGGTCGCAATCGCCAATGTCAGAAGTGAGACCAGAGTCGGGAATATCGCCAGACCTGCAAGGTTTGCCCAGCAGAACCAACCGTGGACGCCGCTTAGGAATCCGCCGCCGCTGAATGCGTTATGGACAATGAACAGCATGGAACCGGTAAGCAGGGCGTAGAAGGTCAGAACCAGATTGGACACGGTACGAAGCCTGCGGCTACGGTTCACGACCACAAGATACAGCGCATAGGAGAGCGCAGATGCTCCCGCCAGCAAAAGCCCCGTCATGTTCAATGAAAGACTGCCGGACGGCTTGCACAATATGACGACACCCACGAAGGTCATCAGAATCGACAGCCAGACCTGCCATGTCGGATACACCTTGAGAAATACCATTATCAATGCGACAAGGACAGGATAAAGGAATACTATGGTCGTGGCAAGACCCGCCGGAATGTATTTGTAAGACACGAACAAGAGCATACTGCTGAGCCCGAAAAGCAACCCGAGTATGCACAATCTGAGGAACTGCGCCTTGTTCACTTTGAAGGATTCCTTCTTGAACAGAAGCCAGGCTCCGAGAATCGCAACTGCGAGCAAGTATCTGATGGACAGCATTGTATCCACTGATACTTCCATCTCGAGAAGCGGCTTGGCGAAAAGCGGATTCAGGCCATAGGTAACACCTGCGACAATTCCGGCAACATATCCCCAAAAAATATTCTTGTTTTCCATAACTGTATTTACAACAACTGCCGCACCAAGGTTTCCCAAGGAACGGCAATTATATGAATCCGAAAAAAATTACTTGCAAATGAACGTCACGAGCGCATCAACATCTTCTTTGGCGAAAGACATCTGCTCTCCCGTCGAAAGATTCTTCACATTGACCTTGCCGGCGGCAGCCTCGTCACCGCCATTGATGGAAACGAACGGAATCCCCTTCTTCTCCGCGTAATCGAACTGCTTCTTGAGCTTGGTCTGGTCCGGATAGATCTCGCATGACACCCCTGCCTCACGTAAAGTCCTGACTACAGGGACAATATAAGGAAGCACGGATGCGTCCATATTGGCGAACAATACTGTAGCGGAACCGGCCAGCCCCTTAGGGAATTTGTCCAGCCCCTTCAGCACGTCATAGATACGGTCAGCTCCGAAAGATATGCCCACACCGGACATTCCAGGCAGGCCGAAAATACCGGTAAGGTTATCGTAACGCCCTCCGCCACAGATACTTCCAATAGCATAATCAAGAGCTTTCACCTCGAAAATAGCACCAGTATAATAGTTCAGGCCACGGGCAAGCGAGAGATCCATCTCCACCTTCTGGCTTACACCTGCATTGGCAATGAACCCGAACAGCTCGGCAAGTTCGTCGAGTCCCTTGAGACCTTCCTCCGAAACAATGCCGGACGCGGATTTGCCTTCCATCAGGCCGCGCATTACGGCGATCTTCTCCTCCGTCGTACCTTCCAATTTCAGAATCGGCTCAATCACCGCAACTGCCTTCTCGTCAAGACCTTTCTCCATCATCTCCGCCTCCACGGCCTCCAGTCCGATCTTGTCCAGTTTGTCAATGGCCACCGTAATGTCGGTAACCTTGTCCGGATAGCCGCAGATTTCTGCCAATCCGGTGAGCACCTTACGGTTATTGATCTTTATGGCAACATTGATACCGAATTTCGTGAATACGGTGTCCACAATCTGCACGAGTTCAAGCTCGTTCAGCTGCGACCTGCTTCCGATAACGTCGGCATCGCATTGATAAAACTCGCGGTAGCGACCTTTCTGCGGACGGTCCGCACGCCATACCGGCTGTATCTGGAAACGCCTGAACGGGAACGCGATCTCGTTCTGATGCTGCACCACGTAACGCGCGAAAGGAACCGTCAAGTCATACCTCAAGCCCTTTTCGCACACTTCCGAAGTAATCTTGCCGCTGTTCAGCGTACCATCCTCGTTCTTGTAATTTTCAATGTCAATGCGGCCGAACGCATCACCGCTGTTAAGGATACGGAAAAGCAATTTGTCGCCCTCGTCGCCATATTTTCCGAGAAGGGTGGAAAGGTTCTCCATGGCAGGAGTCTCAATCTGGACATATCCATAAGTCCTGTAAACAGAACGGATAGTATCGAATATGTAATTCCTCGCGGCCATTTCTTCCTGACCGAAATCTCTTGTCCCCTTAGGTATAGACGGTTTCTGTGCCATAGCAATCTAAAATTAAGTCAGCAAAATTAACAAATATGTAATGATTAAAAAAATGCACGTCTATATATTTTTTGTACATTTGCGTAATGTGGAATCCTGATGCAGAATTAGGAATTGCCAATAGGGATTACTACAGATTAGCAAAACTGATTATTCTAAATTTTTGATAAATATGAAAGACTTTGTCAAAATGACATTGGCCGTAATATGCGGCCTGTTTATAATGGGAGTGGTAGGATTTATCCTGTTCTTCGGCTTCGTGGGCGCACTTGCGTCATTGGGGAACGAGACTCCTGTAATTCCGCAATCCGGGGTACTGGACATGAACTTGAGTAAAATCATTCTTGCCGAGCAGGGTCAGGAAATCAATCCGATTGCCATAATGCAGGGCGATGAAACCAAGACAATAGGATTGTGGGATGCTGTGCAGTCGATAAAGGCCGCAGCGGCTGATCCTGCCGTACAATACATATTCCTGCGTCCGGAAGGATTGCAGTCAGGCATTGCCCAGATGGAAGAACTCCGCAGGGCTCTTGCTGATTTCAGGGCAAGCGGCAAGGCCGTGGTTTCATATATCGAAAACCCGACCACAGGCGCCTACTATCTGGCGTCCGTTGCGGACAAGGTCTATATGGGCAATTACTGCGGCGGCACCAGCATGGTGACCGGTGTCGGTACTCAGCTCATTTTCCTGAAGGACCTGCTTGACAAGCTTGGGGTCAATGTCCAGCTGATCCGGCACGGCAAATTCAAGTCTGCCGGCGAGATGTACATCAAGAACAGTCCGAGTGAGGAGAACATGCTCCAGAACCAGGAAATGATAAATTCCATCTGGGGCAATCTTTCCGCGGAAATCTGCAGCAGCCGTGACATCACTGAAGAAAAATTGAATTCTCTCGTTGACAACCTGACATTGACGACACCGGAAGACTTCAGAAGCAACGGCCTTGTAGATGAGCTGCTTACAAAAGAAGAGCTCAGGGGCAAGCTTACCGACCTGGCTGTAGAATCCAGTTTTTCGGACTTGAAGTTGATTCCGTTCAGCGACTACGTTATGGTCAATGCCTCAGTTCAGAAAGTGGCCAAGACCAAGGTGGCGATAATCTTTGCTGACGGCAATATTGTAGATGGCGATGCCAAGGAGCAGGTGGCAGGTGACCGTTTCGCCTCCATAATCTCAAAGGTCAGGGAAGACGCTTCTGTCAAGGCCGTAGTGCTCAGGGTTTCATCTCCGGGCGGAAGCGTTCTTGCATCAGAGAAAATCAAGCAGGAGATCGACCTGCTCAGGAAAGAGAAACCGGTAATCGCTTCTTACGGCAACTACGCCGCTTCCGGAGGTTACTGGATTTCAAACAGTTGCGATAAAATCTTCAGCGACCCGTCCACATTGACAGGCTCTATCGGCGTGTTCAGCATGATTCCTGATTTCAGCAAGACCGCCAAGGATATTTTCCATGTCAATGTAACTTCTGTCGGCTCGAACAGGCACAGTGACATGTATTCGCTAACAAGGCCGCTGAATGCCCAGGAGACCGCCTATATGCAGAAGTCTGTCAATGATATATACGATGCCTTCCTTAAAAATGTGTCAGAGGGCAGAGATATGACTACAGACGCAGTGGACAATATCGCTCAGGGACGTGTATGGACCGGTTCCGACGCCCTCAAGATAGGTCTGGTAGATGAAATCGGCACATTGACAGATGCGTTCCGATATGCGCTCACGGCAGCGGGCATCGACGAGAGTGAAAGCTACAGCGTGGACTGCCTGCCGAAGCCTCAGACATTGATGGAAATGCTGCTCGAATCATTCGGCGGTACCACTTCCGCATTCGCAGGGACTCCGTTCAGTTCGATTGAAAAGGCTTTCAAAGGCTGGAACTGGGAAACATCCGAGAGGACGTTCGCCAGAATGCCTTATATCTACGAAATCCAGTTGTAGCCAGGGCGCGATGCATCGCCCGATAGCATTTAGCTTCCATAAAAGTTTACTTTTTTTGGTAAACTTTTTTCAGGACGACACATTAGGCGCAGCGCGTAAAGCGCTGATGCTCAGCAAAATAGTCACTTTCAGAGTTGCAAAAACACCAACTCTGAAAGTGGCTTAACTATTGATAATCAGAGGATTACGCGTTGCGCCATGTGGCAGGCAGCAAGGTTGCCCCCGTGAGGACTTGCTTATCTCAATCCCCCTAACCTTGTTGTTTTATTGGGACTCTGTCCCAAACCCTGACGCTCCGCGCGGACTTTGCGTCCTCCACGTATTTGCTGTCGCAAATACACGGACCCGGCCGGTCGTCTGATGACGACTTATTAACTCCACCCTTCAAGGGGGCGATCAGGGCCTTCGGGCTTTCCATCGCCGCACGGCTTTCCCTGCCCACCAACTCCGGCCCGGCATCTGATGATGCCTTGTTCGGCACTAGAGGGAGGCGTCTGCGAAGCAGGAGGGCCTGGTCCTCACGAGGGCTTCTTGCTACTGCACGTGACTTTTAGAGGCGCTCTTTCGAACTGGCCTCTTTGCTTTGTTTAGGAGTTGTCCTAAACACTGGCGTGACGTCGCTGTGAATTTTTCGAACAACCTGCATGTTGACATTTTGTGGATATTGCTGATTGTCAATTGATTGCAGGAGTTTGTGAAAGCCAGGTTACCCATTTTTTCATGCAACCTGGCTTTGGCTTTAATTGCTAATGTACAATGTATCAATGTTTTATACTATTCGTGCAAATGCAGGTTGTTCTACTTTTGTCCTAACTACTTGTTGTTAAATTTCGGTAAACTCTTTTCAGGACGATACATTAGGCGCAGCGCGTAAAGCGTTGATGCTCAGCAAAATAGCCACTTTCAGAGTTATAAAAACACCAACTCTGAAAGTGGCTTAACCATTGATAATCAGAGGATTACGCGTTGCGCCCCAACATCACCGTTCTCCGCCATATTTCACGTAACTATTCTCTGGAGCATTCCACATCAAAGTAATCCACCATATCTCACGTAACCGTTCTCTGGAGCATTCCACGTCAAAGTTCTCCTCCACATTTCACGTAACCTTTCTCCGGAGCATTCCACGTCACCGTTCTCCACCATATTTCACACCACCGTTCCTTGGAGCATTCCACGTCAAAGTTCCCCACTAGATTCCGCATCAAACGTTCTCCACCATATTTCACACCACCGTTCCCCACCATATTCCACATCTCCGTTCTCTGGAGCATTCCACGTCAAAGTTATCCACCATATTTCACATCACCGTACCACACCACAGTTCCCCGCCACATTTCACACCACCGTTCTCCACCATATTCCACATCAAACGTTCTCCGGAGCGCGAAGATATAGTTTCAGTATGGAAGCAGTGGCCGGAGTAACCATGACAGACTCATCGACACGGAAAAAGAACCGACCGGAAACGTAGCCGCAGACGCCGGCCACCCGCACGCCGCGAACCGCATCAGTGCCAATGTTATCCGTCCCTCTCCCCGAAGCTTCACTATCCGAAACATCACTGGACGAGTCTCCACGCCCCGCCCCCTCGATTGTCGAACCGGGCAGGACAATGACCAGAGCACGGGACTTTTCTTCAATGTTCATTTTCAAACCGGTAAAGATATCGCTCAGCTTTTTCTTGCCATTGAGCCCGACAGGACGCATCCAGTCTCCATTTTGCCAACCGCGCAACAGGAACGGTAATGTCAATGCTTCTGACGAAAATGCCGCAATCCCTTCTCGGGCCAATGACTTGGCATCCGCTACCGGGTCCGCGCCTGCTTCGGAAACAGAGACATTGACACGAAAATCATCGAAAACATATTCGCCGGTCGTGCGGACCACCGAGCAGGCCTCATTCTCGTTTATCACTGGTCCGCCGGTCATCAATGTACCGCGTAACCTGCGGGCTGAGCCTCGTCCAGCCAATCCGCAGCACTCCCCCAAGCCGTGATTCTCAGACGCAACCGGTGAAGATTCTCCGCCCTGCTTATCAACTTGAGCACGGCCCGGAGTACCACCCTGCTTATCAACCTGAGCACCACCCGGAGTACCGCCCTGCTTATCAACCTGAGTACCTCCCGGAGCACCGCCCTGCTTATCAACCTGAGCACCGTTCTGCGTACCTCCCCACTTACCAAACATCACACTGCTCCGCTTACCTCCCTGCACACCGACAGGCGTACCAACCGTCACACCACCCCGCAGATCACCCTGCACATTAGCCCTATCCCCATGAGCATCAGCAAGTTCGCTTACGACAGGACTGTCTGACACTACCCGAGCGGACTTTCTGACAATCAGGCACTCCCCTGCCGTAATAAGCTCGTAGCCCGGCGCCTCGAAGACCTTACCGGAAAACGTCTTGCCGCTTTCAAGCAGACGCACCACCGGTTCGAGGAGCCTGTCTCTGAAGCCATACACTTCCAACAGCCTGTACAGCACATATTTATAATGCTTCAGATGACAAAGCCTTACTGCATTGACACGAAGCAGTTCATCCTTTCCGGCAGGCTCGCAGACACTCTCACGCACAGAAATGAAATAATCATCCGCAATCTCCTGCACCTCGGAAAACGAATTCATCTCCCGGGCAAAAGTCGTCAGGAACGACGGATTCAGACTCTCAAAAACAGGGAAAACAAGATGCCTTATACGGTTTCTCTTATAGACAGTTTCCGCATTGGTCCTGTCATCATGATACTCCAGAGAGTTGGCAGCCACATATTCCTCAATCTGTTTACGACTGAAAGACAACATCGGCCTCAACAGGCGCACACCTGACAATTCATCCCTGGTTACAGGAACTACTGTTTCCACCTGCATACCGGTAATTCCGCGCAGCCCTGTCCCACGCAAAAGATTCAGAATCAATGTCTCCGCATTGTCATTTGCATTGTGCGCGACAGCCACTCCATAGTATCCATTATCCTGGCACAACGACGCGAACCAGTCATATCTGAGTTCTCGCGCAGCCATTTCAATACTGACATTATGTGATGAAGCGTACTGTTCCGTATCGAAATCCGCCTTATGGTAACGCACACCGTTCCGCCCGCACCAGGCAGCCACAAGCGCCTCGTCCGAATCACTGTCCTCACCACGGAGATGAAAATTGCAGTGCGCCACAGCGAACCTCCGTCCTGCGGAACTGTTCAGGAACAATGAAGCAAGGCATATGGAATCAATGCCCCCGCTTACTGCAAGAAGGGCTGTTTCCTTTTCCGGAACCAGCCCCTCTATCGTTCTGTCAAATGATTTCTGAATCATCATATTGCCTGTTACCTCGGTCTTGAAGCGATCGTATATGAGAAGCCGAATGCCAATGACTCCTTGAATTGTATCGCCTTACGTCCTTCAGGATATTTCTTCAATGTCTTCTCAGTCTTCACCAGCACCTTGTCGTCATAGATGAGGTTGGTGGTCACTGTCAATGAAAAATACTTGGCGATTTGCCAGTCAAACCTGTTATCCCAGTTCACGCGGATATTCTGCGGCTTGTCGAGATAGTCAGAGAACAGCACCAACTGTGAAGTATATTTGAAATTGTCATTGATCTGAAGCTTTCCATCGATCTTTATCTGCGCACCGAACTCGAACCTTGCCGAACGATAAGCGTCACCGGAAGTCTTGGCAGCGACAAAGGCCTCGTAACGTGCTTTCTCATCCCCTACCAGAGCAGCTGCATCAGCACTGGAAAGTTCATTCAGACTCTCGTATTTCTTCTTGAGTTCCATACTGTAGGACTTCCTCAGGCTCTCATCCGTAACGACCACGAAACCTCCGGTAAGAGGAGCGACGTTGACAGTAAGCCATTTGGTAGGAACCCAGTCAATACCGAGCGCTATGTTGGTATAGGCAGGAGCGAAGAAACCGGACTTGAGCTTCCTGCTCTGCTTCCAGTCGGACTTGCCAGGCTCCCAATCGTCAGCAGCACCGGCAGGCTTGGACGGCATAGGATAATTGTAACTGTTCGAGAACTGTGACTTGAAGTTGAACTGAGCGGAATAGTTCAATGTCTGCAAAGCCTTGTAGCCGAACTTGCCCTCATAATACATACGGTCATCGCTCTTCTGTATGAACGGCTTGTCCTCAGAATACAGGAAACCGTAATCGAGCTGAAGTCGGTTGTTGAAGAACAGGTCTTTCTTCTTATAGTTAGCATTCGCGTCAATGAAAGACTTCAGGGTCACGTTGTTATAACCGCCGGCAGCCCAGTTCGTCAGACTTGTCTGTCCGAAATCCAGTTTCGTAAGAAGGGAATTCGTCCAATATCTCGGTTTAGGTGTCTTGACTACAGCTTCAGGAGCGCCCGCAATCGCCTTGGCAGCCTCTTCAGCAGCCTTTTGCGCATCAGTGACATCCTGTGCATATACAGATGTAAATGCCAATGCGGACAAGCACATCAAAAGGATTCTCTTCTTCATAAAATATTCACTAATAAGCGATTGCAAATACAACTCTCTCGTGTGAAGGCTTGCCGGAATAGATATCCTTGCCCTCTTCCTTACATACGACGCTATCTACAGGAATACATCTGATGGTAGCCTTGGTTTCATCCTTGATCTTCTGCTCAGTCTCGGCAGTACCGTCCCAGTGGCAGAGCAGGAACTTGCCCTGAGTGATCTTCTCCTTGAACTCCTCCCAGGAATCGCATTTCTCTATACGTGAATCCCTGAAATTCAATGCCTTCTGATAGATATTGTTCTGAATATCCACGAGCAGGTCCTCGATATACTTGTCAATGCCCTCCAGCGAAACCGTCTTCTTCTCAAGTGTATCGCGGCGGTGTACCTCCACCGTATCATTCTGCAGGTCACGTGCACCGAGGGCAAGTCTTACAGGCACTCCCTTGAGTTCCCATTCAGCGAACTTGAAGCCCGGACGCAACGTATCACGGTCATCGATCTTCACAGTATGGCCGGCAGCCTCGAGAGCCTTCTTGATTTCATTCATCTTGTCGAGAACTGCATTGTGCTCCTCCTCGCTTCTGTAGATAGGAACCATCACCACTTCGATCGGAGCCAGAGCCGGAGGGAGAACGAGACCGTTGTCATCGCCGTGAGCCATGATGAGCGCACCCATAAGACGGGTGGAAACGCCCCAGGATGTAGCCCACACATACTGCTGCTTGCCTTCCTTGTCGGTGTACTGCACATCGAACGACTTGGCGAAGTTCTGGCCGAGGAAATGTGAAGTACCTGACTGCAGAGCCTTTCCGTCCTGCATCATCGCCTCGATAGTGAGGGTATCCAATGCGCCGGCGAATCTCTCGTTAGGACTCTTGTGGCCTACAATGACCGGGAGAGCCAGATAGTTGCGGGCAAAGTCAGCATAGACATGGACCATCTTCACTGCCTCTTCCTGAGCCTCCTGCGATGTAGCGTGAGCCGTGTGGCCTTCCTGCCAGAGGAACTCCGCGGTACGGAGGAACAGACGGGTACGCATCTCCCATCTGACGACATTGGCCCACTGGTTGCACATGATAGGAAGATCCCTCCATGATTTGATCCAGTTCTTGTATGTACTCCAGATAATGGTCTCGGACGTCGGACGCACTATCAGTTCTTCTTCAAGTTTCGATGACGGATCCACTACCACGCCATTGCCTTCAGGATCATTCATGAGCCTGTGATGTGTCACTACCGCACATTCCTTCGCAAAGCCTGCGACATGCTCAGCCTCACGGCTGAAGAAAGACTTGGGAATGAACAACGGGAAATAGGCATTGACTGCGCCTGTTTCCTTGAATTTCGAGTCCAGCACGTGCTGCATCTTTTCCCATATAGCATAGCCATAAGGCTTGATTACCATACATCCCCTTACAGGTGACTGCTCTGCAAGGTCCGCTTTAACTACCAGGTCGTTATACCACTGAGAGTAGTTGTCTGACCTTTTGGTTATCTGATCTGCCATCTTTTGTTAGTTTATTTTATTTTTTGGTTTCTTTATGCAATAACATTCATATATTTGCATTTAACATGCGAGCATCGGCGAGGTATGAATATTGCAGACATACCATCGCTGCAATGCAGCGCACAAAGATACAAATTATTTATATAACTAGGAGGTCCGATTATGAAAACAAACATCTTGGTTCTTTCCGGAGCATTCCTGGCATTGGCCAGTTGCGGTTCCGCATCGCAATACGCTTCAAGCCAGCAATATCAGGACGGATTCTACAGCAGACCTGCTAAAACCGAAACTAAAGCGGATGTTCTTGCGTCCCGCAACAAAGTAAACGAACTCGTAAAGGAGACGGAGAACTCGACATTATTCCTCAAGGCAGGAGAGACAGACACGCTGTTCATTCCGGAAAACACTTCAGCCACATTGAAGTTCAACAAACAGGACAACAGCACCGTAGTCACTGTCACCAATACACCTGCATATTCACTGTACCCTGACGGATTCGCAGCAGGATATGCGGCAGGATGGGCATCATCATATTGGCCTGGAACATATTGGGGCTCATGGTATTACCGCCCTTATTGGTCCAGCTGGTACTGGGGAGCGAATCCGTGGTATTACTCAAGCAGCATCTGGTGGGATGACTGGTATTGGGGAGACCCGTGGTACAATCCTTGGTATTGGGGCAGACCTGTATATTACGGCTGGGGCTACAGCTGGTACCACGACCCGTGGTATTACCATCACCATCATTATTACCATGACCACTGGTGCGGTCCTTGGTACGACCATGGTTTCGGCCACGGAAGGGACAGTTACTACTATGGCAACAGAGGCCTGACCGAAAGCAGCAGAGGTAATGGGATGGGCGTAGCATCTTCCACAGTCAGAAGAAATGCCGGCTCGTCATCATCAGTCAGGAGAGCCTCCGGCACCGCGACGACATCGACAAGAGGCAATGACATGTCAATGACTTCTGTCAGAAGGGTTTCAGCGTCCGGAGTACGCACATCCAGCGGTTCGGCAAACAGCCAGGCTGTACGCAGCTCATCTTCCAGCCAGGCGATCCGCACAAGTTCTTCCGCAGGACAGGCGGTAAGAAGTTCAGCTTCGGGCCAGACTGTACGCAGCAGCTCAAGCCAAGCGGTACGCAGCGCGGCTTCCGGACAGTCCGTCCGCACGAGCACCTCAGGCAACACCGCTTACAGAACGGCCAGCACATCCGGAGTAAGGTCAGCCGGCACGTTTTCAAGTGCTTCCTCATCTAACAGGACAGCATCCGCACCTGCTTACAGAAGGGCTGCCACAAGCCATTCTTCCGGTCAGTCATCAGGCTCAAGCTACAGGAGTTCATCTTCTTACGGAAATTCCGGCAGCTCCTACAACTATGGCAGCGGAAATTCAGGCTCCTCATACAGAAGCTCGTCAAGCAGCTCCTCATACAGGAGTTCTTCCAGCAGTTCGTCATACCGCAGCTCGTCAAGCAGTTCATACAACAGCGGTTCCTCATACCGCAGTTCATCCAGCGGCTTCTCAGGCGGAGGATATTCCGGTGGAGCATCCCGTTCGAGCGGAAGTAGCGGCGGCAGTGTAAGAAGAAGATAATTTAGAAACCTGAAATAAGTGAAGAAGATATGAAGATGAAAAAGATTATTCCGTTGACGCTGCTTGCGGCTGTCTCGGTCAATGCTGCGGCTCAGAACGTCCAGGACGCTCTGAGATTCAGCGAGAACAATTACTACGGTACAGCGCGCTCCATCTCCATGGGCAATGCGTTCACCGCACTGGGAGGAGATCTGGGTTCCATAAACCTCAACCCTGCAGGCTCGGCCGTGAACAGCTTTTCACAGGTCACGTTCACCCCGAACGTCAGCATCGTGTCCACCACGAGCGATTACAATGCAATGCCTTCACAATCAACGGCATACGGCAGCACTCTGAACAACAGTTCAGCCAGGTTCACACTGCCTAACGTCGGTTTCACCCTCAATTTCGACACCAATGCCAGACGCGGGCTGAAAAGAGTGACATTCGGATTCATTGCCAATGCCACAGCAAACTATCTGGACGACATGGCGGCAGGCGGACGAAACACAGCCACATCCTATGCTGGTTCATTGGCTTCAATGATGACCGGCGTGAACTCCAGCCTCCTGAACGGGGAAAACGGATATTACGGCAATGCCAATGTTCCATGGAATCAGGTAACTGGCTGGCAGTCCGGAATGGTATCCACCTATGGCTCGGCAAATGACAAGTACATAGGCGCGACAGAGAAACTCATTGACGACGGAAAAGGCGGACAGACCATTCAGCTCGCTGACGCCATCGACCAGCTTTACGGACGCAGGTCCCACGGCAACAAGTATGATCTGCTGTTCAATGTCGGCCTCAACATTTCTGACAGGGTTTATATCGGAGGAAACTTGGGTATCGTGTCAATGGACTACACCAGAAACGAGTACTTAAAAGAAATCGCAGTGGATCCTGACAAATTCGGCGTCGAATTCGACAACGGTTCCGGCGGCGTTTCCAAGACATATTTCAACAGCCTGAGATACAGATACTCATACGACATGCAGGGCGGAGGAGTCTATGCCAAATTCGGTATAATCGCTGTCCCTATTGACGGGCTCCGCATAGGTGCGGCCATCCAGACTCCTACGGCAAACTGGATAACGGAACATTGGCAGCACGCCGGAGAGACCTGGTACCAGAGCAATGTGTTCGATGCCAATGCGACATCTCCTAAGGGTGAATACAAATACAAATTCGTATCACCGTTCAGAGCCAATTTCGGTGCAGCCTACACATTCGGCGGTTGGGGTCTTGTCAGTGTCGACTATGAGATCTGCGACTACAGCACGATGAAATTCAAGGAAACCGACACCAACGACAACACCGTTTTCGACAATGGCGTAAACCGCGACATCAAGAACTTCACCGGAGCAGCACATGCATTGAGACTCGGTGCTGAAGTCAAACCTGTTCCGCAGTTCGCTATAAGGGCAGGCTACAACTTCACTTCCTCGCCGGAGAGATATATTGACGACCTCACCGGCAAGAAGATGACTCCTAAGGCCTACAAGCACTCGCTTGCTGCCGGAGTGGGATATTCATCCAAAGGTTCATTCTTCTGCGACCTCGCTTTCAGATGGACAAAGAACCCTTACGAGTACGTATATCCTTATGACTCCTACATTGACGGTGAATTGTCTCCTGAAATCAGGAACAGAGCCAGGTTCTACGATGTAGTCGCCACCTTCGGATGGAGATTCTAAAATGATTCGGGGATTTATTTCAGCCTCTTGAGGTAAGAGATGGAATCCGGACCTTCATTGAACAAGAGGTCCATGACGGACAAATCTGATATGAAGCCATACTTCAGGGAAAAGACCTGCCAGTATGGCTTTTTCAGTCCCAGACGCTCAAGTATGTCATTCTGCCGCTTCGGGTGGATTACGCCACGCAGGTCACGGCCATACACCGTACTGCCATGCGGCGTAAATTCCTCCGTGAAACGGATGTCCGCCTCTATACCAGTCTTCTTCAGGAAGAAGCGGAGCAGGTCAATGTTCAGGTCAAAAAGGAATTCGTGTTGCCTGTCCAGAATGGCGAACAGATCGTCCTTGTAATAGTCAAACCACGGAGAAGATTCGTAGGCGGACACGATAGCCCGCTTCATCCTCATCAGCCACGGCTTGCTCCAGTCGATTCTCAGTTTCCTGACAGGAAGCGCATAAGTGCCGTTTTCATGCACAATAGGCACGGAAAGAGCCTCCACACCACCTGCAGCATATATCCGGCAACGGTTGCGGTAAGTCTGTTTCTGATAATTCTCACAGGCCTCTATATAGACAATTGCCGGCACATACGAATTTACCCCGTCAGATGACAGGGTAAACTCTTCAGCTATTGCCGCCATATAGGATACAGGCGGAAAGAAAGCCATGTCCAAAAGCATTGACATAACTAGTCGATATCGCCTTTCTCTCCTGATGTATTGGCTCTTACGATACCACGCTTGGAAGAACGGATGAAGTTCAATATGGTGGTCTTCTCCTCTGAATCAGGGAAACCGGCCTCAACCTTGGCGCAGCCGTCAGAGATATTATAGCCCTGGAAATAGATGGTATCGTAGATATCCTTGATATTTCTTACAGTCTCTGCCGAGAATCCTCTTCTGCGGAGTCCGACGATGTTCACACCGGCATAGCAGATAGGATCACGACCGCACATTGCGTAAGGAGGGATGTCCTTGTTGATCTTGGACATACCGCCGACCATTGCGTGGCAGCCGACCTTGGTGAACTGATGCGCTTTCGCACCACCACCGATGATGGCCCAGTCATCGACCTCAGTTTCTCCGGCGATGCCGACGTAACTTACAAGGATACAGTGATTTCCGACATGGCAGTCATGAGCTATATGTACATAGGACATGATCAGAGTATTGCTGCCGACCTTGGTAATGCCCTTGCCGCTTGCCTTGGTTCCACGGTTGATGGTCACGCACTCACGTATAGTAACATTGTCACCGATCTCCACATAGGTAACCTCACCTTCGAACTTGAGGTCCTGAGGCACTGCGCCTACGACAGCTCCCGGATACACTTCGCAATTCTTGCCCATTTTCACATAAGGGAAAATGACTGCGTGAGGATGTATCTTGCAACCGTCGCCAATCTGTACATTCTCATCAATGAATGCGTAAGGTCCTACTTCTACATTGTCGCCGAGTACGGCCTTAGGACTTACTGTAGCCAATGGATGTATCTTATTCATAGTTTATTTGGTTTTATTCAGGAGGGCTCTCAGAGCCTTCGCAGCATTAGTATTTATCGTGTGTCCAGGTTTGAAAGCGGTGATTTCAGCATTGAGATAACCGCCTGCAAGCCTCATGTCTCCTATCATGTCCAGAAGTTTGTGACGGCCGCATTCGTTCGGGAAATGCAGTTTCAGATTGCTCAGATAGCCTTCCGGGGTAACGCCCAGCTTTGGCTGGTTGAACAGGTCTGCCATACGTCCCACCTGCTCGTCAGTAACCGGATGCTCCACAATCACGATGGCATTGTCCACATCGCCTCCCTTCACCAGATTGTTCGCAAGGAGGAACTCGACCTCATGGAAGAACACGAAAGTGCGGCAAGGTCCGATTTCAGATGCATAATCCTTGGACAAGTCCCATGCGGCAGACTGCACGCCGAGCACTCTGGAATTGAAATCCACCGTAATATCGTAGGAAGGAGCGGCAGCAGGTTTGATTTTCACCCAGGAACCTGTCTTCTCGTCCTTGATTTCTATTTCATCAGGAATGTCAATGAACTGTCTATCAGCATCCTGCTCGACCAGACCGGCCTCAGAAAAGGCCTTTACATACGGCTGGGCGCTGCCGTCCAGAATCGGGACCTCGACATTGTTCAGCTCGACTACGGCATTGTCAATGCCCATTCCGGTCAATGCCGACATCAGATGCTCTATCGTGGAAACTGAAGCTTCTCCTTCAGATATGGTAGTACTCCTCGCCGTGCTTGATACGTTCTCTGCCAATGCCCTGACTACGGCTCCCTCTCCAAGGTCTGTTCTTCTGAAAACAATTCCCGTATTCTCCGGAGCGGGATTTACCGTCATCTCAGCAATTCTTCCAGTATGAAGACCTTTTCCCTGGAAACTGCAGGAGGCTTTAAGTGTTTTTTGCTTCATCAAATTATCTTTTAATCACGCAAATATACTAATTATTCTTTTCCCTGCTGACGGAATATAGCATAACTGCGCATATAGTTCTTTATAGGAATGGCAGGTGAACCCAAGAGCACCTGACCTGATTTCTTCACATTGCCGATGACGCCGGCCTGAGCCGCAATAGTCGTATTGTCAGCTATTTCAATGTGTCCTGCGATGCCTACCTGGCCTGCCAGAATACAGTTCTTGCCGATTTTTGCTGAACCGGCGATGCCGCACTGCGCCGCCATAACGGTATTGTCACCGATTACGACATTGTGCGCAATCTGGCAGAGGTTGTCGATTTTCACGCCGTTGCCGATGATGGTGGACTCCATCTCGGACTTGTCGATGGTGGTACCGGCTCCGATCTCCACATTGTTGCCGATAATCACATTGCCGATGTGCTCGATCTTCTCCCAGGTGCCGTCAGGCTGAGGCGCATTTCCGAATCCGTCCGAGCCGATCACAGCGTTTGAATGGATGATGACATTGTCACCGATGACCATTCCCGGATAGATGCTTACGCCAGGGTAAATGATGCAGTGTGAACCGATTACGGTATTGTCACCGATATATACGTTTTCATATATCTTGGTATAGTCTCCGATGACAGCGTGATGTCCCACGTAGGAATGGCTGCCGAGATATACCTTCTTGCCGAACTTGGTGGTGAGGAACCAGGATGAGCGGAAACCCCTGTGTCTGCGGTCCGTACGCTTCTGGGTAGCCACATACTTGAGAAGTTCCGCAACTGCCGTGTACGCATCAGCAACACGGATCATGGTGCAGCTGACTTTTTCCTTAGGCTCGAATGTGGAATTCACAAGCAGGATGCTGGCCTTGCAGGTATATACATAATGTTCATACTTAGGATTTGCATAGAAGCACAATTGACCTGATTTTCCGTGCTCTATCTTGGCGAATGAAGTCACCTTCACTTCCGGGTCCCCGTCCACGGTTCCCCTCAAAACTTTGGCCAGCTGTTTGGCTGAAAATTCCATATTCTCAAACTATTTTATTCAACGTATTTCACATACCAAATCCGGTACGACGCAACATCTGCTTTGCAAAGTAAACACATTTACATTACTTTAGCAAGAAAATCGCGTTGTTCATATTTTTTAAGGAAATTCGGTTATTATGGAAATTTTGATTACCTTTGCAAAGTGAGATGAGATAGGGGACGGATGCGTCTCCTATCTTTTTTTAAGAAAGCTTAGAATAATATGATAAGTAAAGAGCTGATTTACAAAGAGATGACTAAGACAGTGGAAGCGCGTGGATGTTTCATTACCGATGTTTCCATCAGCAGGGACAATGACATTGTCATAGCCATTGAATCGGAAAACGGCACTGTGGAAATGGATGACTGCATCGCGGTAAATGACAGTTTTCTCTCGATTTTCGACCAGGAAAAGGAAGACTATTCACTTACTGTGACTTCTGCAGGGCTTGACCAGCCGTTCAAGATTCTCAAGCAGTACATCAAGGCTGTCGGTTCCAAAGTCGAGACATTGACAAGAGACGGAAAGAAACTTGTCGGGACACTGGAAAGCGCTGACGAGAAAGGCTTTACGCTTGCCTACGAGGTAAAGGAGGCTGTCCCTGGAAAGAAAAAGAAGGAACTTGTCAGACACGTGGACACTTTCGCTTACGAGGACGTGAACAGCGTCACTCCGCACATTGAATTCGAATAGAAAAAAATATAAAAAACAATAACTGTTATGGAAGAAGAAAAGCTCGACCTCAAGGCAGCCTTCGCGCTGTTCAAGGACGAAAAACACATTGACCGCCCGGTGATGATGGGTGTGCTGAAGGATGTGTTCATGACCCAGTTGGCAAAGACTTTCGGCTCTGCTGACAATTTCGACGTCATCATCAATGTCGATAAGGGAGACTGTGAGATCTACCAGAACCTCGAAGTGGTGGAGAACGTGGAGAATCCCAACACTCAGATTGCACTTGCAGAAGTGAACAAGAACGGAGACGACTACGAACTCGGCGAGACATTCACCAAAAAAGTTGAGCTCAAGGATTTCGGAAGACGAGGCATCCTCAATATCAGACAGAACCTTCAGGGAAGGATCATGGATATAGAGAAGGCCAACCTCTATAACAAGTACACCGACAAGATCGGTGAGATTTTCACCGGAGAGATCTACCAGACATGGGCAAAAGAGGTGCTTATCCTCGATGAGGACGGAAATGAGCTCAGACTGCCTAAGTCAGAGCAGATTCCGGGTGAGCATTTCAAGAAGAACGACACTGTACGCGCCATCATCAAGAGCGTGGAGATGAAGAACAACACGACTCCTTACATTGTCCTTTCCAGAACCTCAAACGAATTCCTCAAGAAGCTTTTCGAGCAGGAAGTTCCGGAAATCTATGACGGACTCATCACCATAAAGAAGGTAGTCCGCATACCTGGCGAAAGGGCCAAGGTCGCTGTGGAGTCGTATGATGACAGAATCGATCCTATCGGAGCCTGCATCGGTGTCAAGGGTGCACGTATCATCGGTATCGTAAGGGAATTGAGAAACGAGAACATCGACGTTCTCCAGTGGACCAACAATACCCAGCTCCTCATCCAGAGGGCATTGAACCCGGCGAAGATTTCATCTATTGACATGGGTACGGACGAGAACGACAAGATCAAGGTATTCATGCTTCCTGACGAGGTGAAGAAGGGTATCGGTAAGGGCGGATGCAACATCAAACTCGCCGGAATGCTTGTTGACCGCGAAATCGAGGTATGGCGTGAGGTGCCTAAGGAAGACGAGGCTGAGGATGATGAGGACGTACTCCTCACTGAGTTCAGCAACGAAATCGACCCATGGGTCATCGAGAGGCTGCAGTCCATCGGATGTGATACGGCCAAGAGCGTACTGGCTCTGGATCCTGAGGACATCGCCAAGCGCGCTGACCTGGAAGACGAGACCGTGGAGGATGTGATGAACATTCTGCGCGCTGAATTTGAAGAAGAATAGTTAAATAAAAGGGGTTTATATGGCAGAAATCAGACTAAACAAACTGACAAGAGAATTCAATGTGGGACTTCAGACATTGGTGGATTTCCTGAAAGCGAAAGGCGCCGATGTCGAGATGAATCCGAATGCCAAGGTGTCGGACGAGTTCATTCCTGAACTTCAGAAGGCCTTCGGCGGGGATGCCAAGGCGAAGGACGAGTCAGAGCGTGTTCAGATTAAGATAAAGGAAATCATTGAAAAGGGTTCCAAGAAGAAAGAGGACGAGGAAGAAGAGGCTGCAGGTGGAAGCACCGTCATCATCAGAGGAACATCAGGAAGTGGTTTCGCGAAGGAGGAACCTGTACAGAAGCCTGTAGAGGAAGCTCCGAAGGAGGTAAAACCGGCGGTGGAAGAGACGGCTGCACCTGAAGTCCAGGAAGCGCCGAAAGTACAGACAGCTCCGGAACCTGTCGTAGAGGCCAAGCCTACAGAGGTCCCTCAGCAGACGGAAGAAGTTCATGCTGAGCCGGTTGTGGAGGCCAAGCCAGCCGCTGAAGTGAAACCTTCAGAGGAAGCTGCACCTCAGCACAGCGAGCCTGTAGAAGTAAAACCTAATGAAGAAGTCGAGCTGCCAAAAGCTGCAGAGCCTACCGACCAAACCCCTTCGGAACAGGCTCATGCGAACCAGCTCAAGAAGGCTGACATCAAGAAAGGCGACAAGACTCAGAATCAGAAAGAGTTCAATCCTAAGGTGGACAAGGCCAAACTCAAGGCCGAGCACAAACTCCAGAAGGCTGCTTCCAGCAATGACGAAGATGAGCCTGTTTCTACCGGAGGCCTGAAGATTGTAGGCAAAGTGGACCTGTCCAAATTCGAAGCTCCCAAGAAGAGCAAGAACAAGAGGGAGCGCATTGCCAAAGGCGGAAGCGAGAGAGTCGATGTGAACAAGATTGACGGCAACGACAAGAAGGACGGCAACAAGAAAAACCGTCAGGGCAATGCCGGTGGTCAGAACAACGGTCAGAACAATGGCAAGAAGGATTTCCGTCAGGGCGGCAACAACCAGCCCGGACAGGGAAAACGCCGCAGAGACCGTGGCAATGACAGGTTCAAGCCTGCTATGACAGAAGCCGAGCAGGAGGAGATGCAGAAGGAAATCCAGAAGCAGGTGAAAGAGACCTACGCAAGGATGAACGACAGCAAGTCCAAGAACAATTTCGGTGCAAAACACAGAAAGGAGAAGAGGGAGCTCGCTTCCCAGAAACTTCAGGAGGAGATTGCTCAGGAGGCTGCTGAGAAGAAGATTCTCAAGGTAACTGAGTTCGTTACTGTCAATGACCTCGCGACCCTCATGAACAACACTCCTGTAAACAAAGTCATAGAGGCCTGCTTCAGTCTCGGTCTCATGGTGTCAATCAACCAGAGACTTGACGCAGAGGCACTTGTGCTTGTCGCAGAAGAGTTCGGATACAAGGTGGAATTCGTCACTGCAGACATTCAGAATGAGATCAATCAGGAGAATGACGAGCCGGAGAACGAGGCGGACCTCGTGACAAGACCTCCGATCATCACCGTGATGGGACACGTCGATCACGGTAAGACATCTCTCCTCGACTATATCAGACAGACCAATGTGATCGCAGGCGAGGCCGGAGGTATCACACAGCACATCGGTGCATACAACGTGGTACTCCCCGACGGACGCAGGATTACCTTCCTCGACACTCCTGGTCACGAGGCCTTTACAGCCATGCGTGCCCGTGGTGCACAGCTCACCGACCTGGCGATCATCATTATCGCCGCCGATGACGCGGTCATGCCACAGACAGTCGAGGCCATCAACCACGCACAGGCGGCAGGCGTTCCTATGGTATTCGCTATCAACAAGATAGACAAACCGGGAGCTCAGCCGGAGAGAATACGCCAGCAGCTCGCTCAGATGAACATTCTCGTAGAAGATTGGGGTGGAAAATACCAGTGCCAGGAGATTTCGGCCAAGAAAGGTCTCAATGTGGATAAACTCCTCGAGAAAGTCCTTCTCGAAACTGACCTCATGGACCTCAAGGCGAACCCTAAGAAACTTGGCGTAGGTACAGTCATCGAGTCGTCTCTGGACAAGGGCCGCGGATACTTGGCGACAATCCTTGTGCAGGACGGAACAGTCCACACCGGCGACATGATGCTCAGCGGATGCTACTACGGACGTGTAAAGGCCATGTTCAATGAGCGTGGACAGAAGGTCGAGACCGCCGGTCCTTCAACTCCTGTTTCCATTCTCGGTCTCAACGGAGCTCCGAGCGCAGGTGACAAGTTCAATATCATGAACGACGAGAAGGAGGCCAAGGCCATCGCCAACAAGCGCGAGCAGCTTATCCGAATCCAGGGCATCAAGACCCAGAAGCATATGACTCTCGAGGAAATCGGTCGCCGTATCGCCATCGGAAACTTCAAGGAACTCAATATCATCGTCAAGGGTGACGTGGACGGTTCAGTGGAGGCACTCTCAGATTCATTGATCAAACTCTCTACCGAAGAGGTTCGTGTCAATGTCATCCACAAGTCAGTGGGCGCAATCTCCGAGTCCGATGTCATGCTGGCTACCGCATCCGATGCGATCATCATCGGTTTCCAGGTACGTCCTTCTGCCGATGCAAGAAACCTCGCAGAGAAAGAGGGTATAGAAATCCGTCTCTACTCCATCATCTACGATGCCATCAATGAGGTTACTGACGGTATCGAGGGTATGCTTGAGCCTGAGAAGAAAGAGGAAGTTACTGCAACTGCAGAGGTTAAGCAGACCTTCCACATTTCCAAGGTCGGAACGATTGCCGGCTGTCTTGTCAAGGACGGCAAGATGACTGCCAAGAGCAAGGTACGTCTTATCCGTGACGGCATCGTGGTCTATACCGGTGAGCTTTCATCTCTCAAGCGCGGCAAGGATGACGCAAAAGAGGTCATGACCGGAATGGAGTGCGGTATCGGTATCGACAAGTACAATGATGTCAAACCTGGCGATGTCATCGAGGCATTCCAGATTGTCGAGATCAAGAGGACGCTGTAAAGCTTTCGCGCATAATTTGAAAAACACCTGGTGCAGGAAATTGCATCAGGTGTTTTTTTATCAACTGAGGATTGCCGGTGCCCCATCATATTGACGGCATCCCAGTCATCGGTCTGTCCCAGATACCTTTACTGCTTTCTTCAACTGACAGTCGGATGCGTCCTTTGATGCCATGAATACATATTTTCCGGGATCGGTTTCCCAGCTGGACGTTTTCTCGTTATATGAAGCGAGACTGCTTTCAGCAATATGGATCGTCACAGTACAGCTTTCACCAGGAGCGAGTTCTTTGGTTTTGGCAAAGCCTTTCAGTTCTCTCTCAGGCTTGTCAAGTTCACCCTTCGGGGCTCTCACATAAAGCTGTACGACGTCTTTTCCATTGACCTTTCCGGTATTTGTCACTGTCACCTGTACGTCCCAGCCGTCTCCGGCAGACTCGACCTTCATATCCTTGAAATCAAATGTGGTATAGCTAAGTCCGAATCCGAAAGGATAGGCCACCGCTTTAGGAGCAAATGTATTGAAATACCTGTAGCCCACATAGATACCTTCTTCATACTCGGTAAAGTCAATGTTCCTGACGGTGTGCAACGGAAGTTTCCTGTCGGTCAGCTGACGATAGTATGAATAGTTGAACGGCTTGTCGGCAAAAACCTGAGGAAAATTCTTTGCAGTCGGCTCCAGCGCATACTCCGTAGAAATTGTCGCAGGAAGATGTCCGCTCGGATTTACCTCGCCGCTCAGGACGGATGCCACGGTATTGCCGCCTTCCTGTCCAGGCTGCCAGCACAATACGACTGCATCCACATTGTCCTGCCACGACGTCATTTCCACAAGTCCGCCGACATTGAGGATGACCGTCACTTTCTTGCCCTCCGCATGGAACGCTTCGGAGACTTTGGAAATCAATTCCTTCTCCCTGTCAGAAAGGAGATAGCTGTGATAGTAGTCCCTGTCCTTTCCTTCACCGAAGACACGGCCGATCGTAATCACGGCGTCATCGGCATTGGCGGCAGACTTGACAATGAGGTCTTCAGGAACTACCTCGATTGCCCTTTCCCTGTCAACGAACCACTTTTTGCCCTCGTTAATCGTCTTGCATCTCAACGCTTCAGCCTTCATATAATCCTGGTAGAAGGCATCCAGTTCAGGCTCAAGACGGAAACCGGCATTGGAAAGTCCGCTCATGAGGTCCACCACATAAGGCCTGTTCACGTCGCCGGAACCGGTACCGCCTGCGATGAATTCATAAGATGTTATGCCAAAGAGAGCTATTTCATTGTCCTTGGACATCGGCAGTGCTGCGGAATTGTTTTTCAAGAGCACGACTCCCTCATCAGCAACCTTTTTGCACACTTTGGCGTGGGCTTTGAGATCTGGCGCCTCTGACGGTTCATAACCCTTGAACTTCGGTGTGTTGATGACCAGTTTGAGGATTCTGGTCACCGTCCTGTCCACGTCTTCCATACTCAGGCTGCCGTCCTTGATGGCGTTCAGGAGATTGATATAGCGCGAGTCACGTCCCGGCTGTATCATCTCGTTTCCGGCACGGACTATGGCAGCATCATCGTAGCCGCCGTTCCAGTCGGTCATCACCGCACCTTCAAAGCCCCATTCACCACGAAGGATATCGGTCAGGAGCCTCTTGCTCTCGGCTGCATGTTCCCCGTTGATGAAGTTGTATGATGTCATGATGGTCCACGGCTGCGACTCACGGACAGCTATCTCGAAGTTCTTGAGATAGATTTCCCTTAACGCGCGCTCGGAAACGATGGCGTTGTTGGCCAGACGGTTAAGCTCCTGATTATTGACAGCAAAATGCTTCAGCGAGGTTCCCACTCCGTTGGACTCGATTCCGTTGATCATTGCCGCCGCCATTTTGCCCGACAGCAGCGGATCTTCGGAATAGTACTCGAAATTCCTTCCGCAGAGCGGATTCCTATGTATGTTGGCACCCGGGGCAAGCAGGATGTCCACACCATATTCGAGGACTTCATTGCCCATATTCCTTCCGGCTTCCTCGACGAGCTCCGGATTCCATGTGGAAGAAAGCATTGTGGCAATCGGATAACCGGTACAGTAGAATGTCCGGGTATCGCCTTTTCGTTTTGGTGCAATGCGAAGGCCGGCAGGACCATCAGCAAGGACTACTGTAGGAATGCCGAGTCGGGGAATGCCGTTGATCACGCCTGCCGCTCCCGGAACACCGGTGTTGGTAAAGCCGATTCCATTGAAACTGGCAGCTCTTCCGCCGATTATAAGGGTGCACTTCTCTTCTGGCGTCATGGCTGCCACGACCTCAGGAATATTGTCCTCGCGAAGTTGCGGCGGCACATCTGCCGATGCTGACAGCGCTGAAACCGCGAAAAGTGCTGTAAACAATAAACATTTCATCATAATTGATTTTTTAAAAATAACATACGCCCACTTTTTATGTGGGACAATATCGGCTATTCATCCGGGACATATTCGAGAATGTCGCCGGGCTGACAGTCGAGGGCGCGGCAGAGGGCCTCCAGAGTAGAGAAACGCACCGCCTTGGCCTTGCCTGTCTTAAGAATGGAAAGATTCGTGGCGGAGATACCGACTTTCTCAGCCAGTTCTCCGCTCGACATCTTCCTGCGAGCCAACATTACATCTATGTTAACTGTAATCGGCATAATCGTTATTCAGTAGCCTCCCCTTCTGCCGGAGACTGTGGCTTCACTTCTGCTCCCTTGAGATAGCTCGGAAGATTCATACCTGCCATCTTGAACAGCTCGTCAAGCGGCGGAACTGACTGCATCATACCGGAGATGAAATTGGCAGTGGACGTCTTGCCGTCACCCTTGCCGTTTCCGTCCCAGACGGTAACCTTGTCGATCTTGATGCCCTTGACAGCCTCGACCTGAGTCTTGACAAGTTCAGGAAGCTTATCCGCGATAAGCATGAGCACAGCCTTCTGTGCATCACCTTCAGCAGCATTGACAAGCCTCTGGAAGCCATCCGCCTGCTTTGTAAGAATTTCTTCGATACCCTTCGCTTGGGCAGCCATCTTCGCGTAAATCGCATCAGCCTCACCCTGAGCTGTCCTACGCAGTTTTTCTGCTTCAGCCTCTGCATCAATGATGGCCTTTTCCTTCTCAATCTGGGCAGGAACCACAATGTTAGCCTGCTGGGTAGCCTGCTCTCTGGCAGCACGCGCAAGCTCGGCACTCTGCTCTGCCTTATATGCCTCTTCCATCGCCATAGCGGCCTGGACCTTTTCCGCTGCTATCGCAATTCTTGCAGCTTCAGCCTCCTTTTCACGTCTGACCGCATCAGAATTGGCGATTGCAATCTTGGAATTGTTCTCACCTTCGACCGCCTTTGCATTGGCATCAGCAGTGGAAATTCTGGTGTCGCGGACGGTCTCGGCAATGCGGATATCCTTGTCCCTGTCAGCCTCTGCCTTACCGATCTCACCGAAACGGTTCTGCTCGGCAACGCTCTTCTTGGCATCATTGATAGCCTTGGCAGCTGCCTCCTTTCCGAGAGCCTCGATGTAGCCGGACTCGTCGCGGATATCGGTGACATTCACATTGATAAGCTTCAGACCGATCTTGCGAAGCTCAGCCTCTACATTGGTACTGACATTGGCGAGGAACTTGTCGCGGTCGGAGTTGATCTCCTCGATGTCCATGGTCGCGATGACGAGTCTGAGCTGTCCGAAGAGGATATCGGTGGCAATGTTCTGGATATTCTCGATGGTGAGACCGAGCAGACGTTCAGCCGCATTGGTCATATTGTCAGGCTCAGTGGAGATGCCGACAGTGAAGCGGCAAGGTACATCCACACGGATATTCTGCTTGCTGAGCGCATTGGTAAGATTGCATTCGATGGAAATCGGAGTAAGATCCAGGAAAGAGTAGCTCTGGAAAACAGGCCAGATGAACGACGCCCCTCCGTGAATACACTTGGCAGATGAAGCACCTCCGTTCTTGTTTCTTCCTGTTTTTCCGTAGATTACGAGAATCTTGTCAGACGGACAACGCTTGTAGCGGTTGAGTATTGCGGACAATGTGACGATGAGCACGACTACCGCAATCGCAATGATGATAATTATTTCCATATCACAATGAATTAGGTATTATTATAGTGTCAAATTATAAGCGGCTCCAAGGGTTCCACGAGCAATGTACTGGAATCCACTACTTCCACGACCTTTATCTGAGCTCCGGTAGGAATTGAATCACAGTCAGTTACGGCATCATATTCACGCACGGCGCCATTGATGGTAATCTGCACTTTTCCGGTCCCGTGCCTCTCCCCCGGAATAGTCAGATAGACCTTTCCGTGACATCCGACCGCAGATTTATAGACATTGATATTCCCCGACTGCTGCATCCCGGCCAGCCACTTGAACATCAGCATCACGACAGTGACAAGGGCCACGCCGACAACGAACGCCAGAAGCAGGACCAATGCTTCAGAACCGAACTTGCCATGCATCAGTATGGCCGTCCAGCTGAACCCGAGGAAGAAATTCACCAAGTTCCTGAAAGTGAACAGGTTCATCGAAGGATCCCCGTCAAAGTCCGGATGCATATCCAGGCCACCGCCGAAATCCGGGTCAATGTCGCCGCCCAGGTCGGTGTCCGAGTCAATGCCGACAAATGTAAGTATGCTCTGGATAATAAAAGTCAATGAAGTGGCTATGGCGATGCACCATAGAATCTTCATGAACAAGTCAAGCGAAGTCCACCATTCTGTAATCATAGTTAATAATGTTTCGGGACAATGTCCCAGGTTGTTTCCGCTAATATAAAAATAATTTTACGAATATCGATAAATTTTCTACAAAATTCGTAAAATTTCACCTTTTCAATGTTAATTGAAAGAAATCGGGGAAATATTTAGGTTTTAATGATTTTTTTTACAAGCCCGGTGGGTGGTAACACCGCCGGAGGTTCGCATCGCTCATCCCGTCAGGCTGCCGCCTGACATCCGTTCACAAGGCTGATGTAGTGCAACCTGCAAGTTGCTATGTATCAAGCATTTAACCGAAATCAGAGTTATGATTTCCACAACTCTGAAAACACCTAAAGCGCTGATATTCAGTAAAATAAGCGTTGCGCGTCCTTGGGGTGTAACCTTGGAGACGCTTACGAGGGTTGCCACGGGAACAGATACCGTGAGGCAAACGTGAGCAAATATTACCTCAACAGGGAATATGGTGAACAGCTGAGTACGGAAGCGAGATTCAGCACTGCGGCAGATTCTGCCTTGGAAATGTCCTGCTTGTTCTGTTCGTAGGCACGGATCATCCTCAATGATACACCGGACCGCTCGGCGAGTTCCTGCTGAGTAAATCCGGCGGACTTGCGCTGGCGTTTCAGAGGGGAAACATCCATTTCGGAATTTGACATGATTTTCAATGCTGAATACACGAACTTGCTTATGTCAGCCTCATGAAATGTAGGATACATATCCATAACTCTATGGACATCAATACCTTTTGTATTCAGGGATTCAAATGGGAGATTGGTGTACCACTGAAGATACGCCAGCACCCAGCCTGTCCAGAAAATGGCAGAACGGTCATCAAGCACATAGTTATAGTCCCTGGCATGGCCGCCTGTGCTTTCAATAATCTTTTTCCCCAATTCAATGCCGGACAAACCGGAAACGTATTTCGGATTGCCTTTCTCGAATTGGCGTATCACATTTCCGGCAAGCATCCTGTCATAAAACTCATCGATGCCTCCGGCACATGCAATGGAGCCATAATCCAGAGCCACTGCCAGATTCAGCATTGCATCTTCCAAATAAGTTTTATCGTAAGCGCGAATCATCATTCTTCCAATTATTTCTTACAATGTCAATAACATATGTGCCGTCCAACACTGTTTTCTCTCTTTCGCTTCTGAACGTGTCACGTGCAGTCCTGTCACGTGCTGACTTTTTCGGGTAATAGGTCCGATTGTCTGCAAGGACAGCACGGAAATACTCAAGTTGTTCAAAAGCATTCCGGCTCTTAATGACCACTTGCTCTCCCAGTTTCCCCAATTTCATGGCTTTCCCCAGTTGCTCCAGTGAAATCGTGTTGTTCAAGAAAGCAGATGCTAATGAGAAGTAGGAATCATCGGCTCTGTAGCCGCGTATCACATCGGCCTTCTTGTAGTCGGGAAGGAATTCCGAAAGGATGTATTCTTTTGCTGCCGACGGGAGTCCTCGTTCTATTACAAATGTCCGGTTTTCCAACAGAATGGCAAGCCAGTTAAGTATATGATACTCAGCTTCCGACAAGTTCAATACGGTCAATCCGTCCATTTCCAATTCATACTCATTGGCGAAGCCGTCCCGATTTTCAGCGCAGGCCCATTCCTTGGCCAGTTCAATATGTTCAGTGCAATAAAATCCCAAACCGTAATCGTTCTTCGCATTTCCAAGTCCGAATTCCGGTTTTTCTATGATATTGGCAGAGCCATGATACAATTTCAGCTTCATAAAACTCACGTTATAACGTCACTTTTTCGCAAAGATAATGGATTATCAGCAAAATGTCAATAGTTCTAGCCAGCGGCGGGACGCGGCCACGCCCCGCCAGTTCCCTGTGGTCATCCACAAAATATCTATTGGCAGAAAGGCACAGATCGATGTACCTCGCCTTGATTCTTTCATCCATTATCAAATGATTCAGGCAGCGATAGTATTTCATCGTGTGTGTCTGGATCTATATTCGCCGGAGCCCGCTACCCATACCATTCTGAACCAATGAGCATCCTAATAAGTCTGTGAATATCTATATAATAAATTGATATACAATTGATTATATAGGTTTAGGGCGACATGCAAATATGCTCATCACCCTATTTTTTTATGGGAGTGAGCATGTCGGATAGCGGGTTAAAGTCAGCGTAGCAATCAATGACTCAATAGATTACAAGGATTTTTGCGGCTTTATGGGCATGCTCATTGGTTCCAAAATTTACAGGCGTCTCCGCAGTTATGTCTTGACGTGCAGCTGATCGGCCTCTGCCTTTGCGTTTACAAACGTCAATAGTCAATGGAAACACAGGAAAGCACTTTCGTCGCAAGTTAGTTCTGGGGCAGACCAGTTCATAGCCGAGAACCGCGTAGTTTGAGGAATTGTCAATGCTGATTCCCGACATCGTAAAACCGGCCGTTTCTGCGACAAGTACAATATGAGTTCCGCATCCTTTTCCAACCTCAGTTCCACGCCTGATGTCAACATCGGTAATTTTTTTCAGGACTAGACATAACATGTACGCCAAGCTTCGCTAAAACGGTAAAGAACAAGTATAATCTTTCCTACAATAAGGGAGTCATGTAAAGTGGCAGGAAAACAATGCCGTCTTCAATCTTCAGGTCCTTATCATGCAACACATAAGGAGTCGACAAATCCTTGGCATATTTGGTCATACATTTAGTCAAAGATGTCAATGCATATCGGGCACCAGACTTGACTTCTATCGGAGATATATTATGACGGCTCGTCGTGGTCGGTTTGGCGATAAGGAAATCTATCTCCATGCGGTCTTCAGCAGATGTTCTAGAGCTGTTGCTGAAAAAGAACAGATTATGGCCTGACGCCTTAAGCATTTGGGAAACAATGTTTTCCACTAACATTCCTTGATTAACCTCAAGCTTGTCGAACATCAGTTTGCGGTACAAATCCTCCGTCACAATGCCTCTCTCATCAAATGCATGGCTTATCAGGAGTCCGGTATCATTCAAATAGCATTTGAGCGTGGTCCTGTCTTCATTTAATTTCAATCCGATACTAGGCTCTGTAGAATTATAGCAGCAGTTGATAACTTTCGCATCACTTAACCAGAAAAAGGCCTGCGAATAATCACGCATACGGGCATCTTCCCGCAATGCAGACAAGCGGAATGTCTTTTCATGCTTCTGCAACTGGCCAGGTATCTCTTCAAATATGGCCGACACTTTGGTTTCCTGATTGTCGGCGTATTTTTTAATGTCATTGCGATAAAGCGCCAGAATATCCCTCTTGACCTCGTCCACTTTCACAAAGTCACGGGTTTCAATGTATTTCTTCACAGCCTGCGGCATTCCACCGACAATCATATACTGACGAAAATAATCCATCGCCCTGCGATGGAACGCCCCCATCGGCTTTTTCTTTTCAAATTGTGAACGGATATACGGCATTATCATTTCATCCCCAAGCGCCCATAGGAATTCCTCAAAATCCATCGGATACATCTGAACCGGATGTTCTTCCGATGGTATCATGATGTCTTTCACGTTCTTCTTTATCGAAACCAACGAGCCTGTCTCAATATAGTCAAACCTATTGTCCTTCACGAAGTGTTTGATTCCGGAACGTGCACGGGGGCAGAATTGTACTTCATCGAATATTATCAATGAGCGGGCCTCCTCGCCACGGCTCTGTCGAGGGAAAAGTTTACACCTGAAATATAATTCAAGATTCCGGAAGAGGGTGTCAAGGTCATCAAGATAGAGGTCGAAAAATTCCATGACCTGTGGACTCACTTTGCTGAAATCCACAAGAATATATGATTCATATTCATCGTGTCCAAACTCTTCGACGATATGGCTTTTGCCAATTCGCCTTGCTCCTTCTATCAAGAGAGCGACTTCTCCTTTGCGTTCCTTCTTCCATTTCAGAAGCGTCTGATAAATCTTCCTTTTCATATTTTCACCTTTTCAAGACTTAGCGGTCCCTCGAATTTACACCTTTTCAAGGTTAAGGGGCATCACAAAAGTACACCTTTTCAAGATTAATTGAAAGAAATCGGGGAAATATTTAGGTTTTAATGATACTTTCACACGCCCGGTCGGTGGTGGGGCCGCCGGAGGTTTGCTTCGCTCATCCCGTCAGGCTGCCGTATTCGGCAACGCCGAAGAGCAGTTTGAAGGACCAATCCACCATCGGATCGATGTACCTCGCCTTGATTTTTTCATCCATTATCAAATGATTCAGACAGCGATAGTATTTCATCGTGTGTGTCTGAATCTATACTCGCCGGAGCCCACTATCCCTACCATTCTGAACCAATGAGCATCCGAAGAAGCCTGTGGGCGACTATACAACATATTGATATACAATTGATTATGTAGGTTTATGGCAAAATGCAAATATGCTCATCACCCTAATTTTTTATGGGAGTGAGAATATCGGATAGTGAGTTAAAAACAGCGTAACAATCAATGGATCAATAGATTACAAGGATTTTTGCAGCTTTATGGGTATGCTCATTGGTTCCAAAATTTACAGGCGTCTCCGCAGTTATGTCTTGACGTGCAGCTGATCGGCCTCTGCCTTTGCGTTTACAAACGTCAATAGTCAATGGAAACACAGGAAAGCACTTTCTTCATTGCAAGTTAGCTCTGGACGGACCAGTTCATAGCCGGACAGCGGCATAGCCCGCGGCGAATTGCGAAGCACCTGAGCAGAGCGGGCTATGCCGCTGCCGGAATGATACCTGCACACAAGGTTTTCCCACTGCCCCATATATTCCAATATATCTCTCCCAATGCGATTCTTGACTGATTCCAATTGATGAGCAGTTTACAAAAGCTCTACCACCAATAGTTTTTTTTCAAAGGCTACCGCTTCAGGCGGGAGACATTGTCGGTGCAAATGTCATCACGGTCATCGGGGCCGATGGTGGAGAAGGTGACATCGTCCAGGACGACATCTGCTACATTGCGGAAATACGCGCCGTAAGAAGGGAAACAAGGCCACCGGTCAAAAGGCATTGACGCGATTTTTCTGTCAAGTCCCGGCTCCGGGATACCGATGAATGAAAATGCTGAATTAGAGATTGTTACCTTATCGGTAGTTGCGCTCCCCCAGCTTTTCACGGACAATGCCATGCGGCAGTTGGTGGCACGGTAAGCGTCTATCGTGACGTCTGTGCAATGATTGTCATCCTGCAATGTCATGCAAAACGGAGACAGGACACTGTCTGCAACACAATTCTTGACGCAAATGCCTGACAATGTGCCAGGCGCGTCGCCCCATCCTCCCGGCTCGAAAATCATGGCATGGAGCATATCGCCGCCTTTATCAGATCTGGTGAGATGCGGGGAACGTCCGGGGCCGATGAATGTGCAGCCGGAAATCCGGACATCTTCAGACGGCATGATCATACGGAGACCATTGCACGAAGAATTGAAGCGGCACCTGTCAATAACCATATTATGCCAATAACCGCCGGCCATGCAGTCATCGCCCGTAGAAAAAACACACTCACTCACATTGACGCTCTCCCCTCCTCTGATGTGGATTCCGTCCCAGCCGCCTGTAATCCTAAGGTCATTGAATTTGCAGTCAGTCAGTTCATAGCCGAGAACCGCGTAGTTTGAGGAATTGTCAATGCTGATTCCCGACATCGTAAAACCGGTCGTTTCCGCAACAAGTACAGTATGAGGCCCGCGCATTCCCTCCTCACCGAGAGGATTTCGAATGCCGCCTCCGTCAATTCTGCCGCATCCCGTTATAGCTGCCCCGTCAGCATGACGCGCAATGACAAGTGCCTGAGACCAGATGGTATCCGAAGCACAATTCTGATTGGCAGTCCCCACTCCCGTATCGTACCTGGACATATCTTTATCCGTCAGATAATGCCCGTAAGAGTCAATGTTCCTGCACGCTATGAGTTCCGCATCCTTTTCCAGCCTCAGCTCCACGCCTGCCTTCAGATATATGGTACTGCTCAAGAAACGGCCTGCCGGAATGACGACCGTTCCGCCTCCAGAGCGATTGCAGGAGTCGATTGCCGCATTGATAATCAATGCATTGTCAAATTCAGGGTCAGCCATCGCGCCCATATCGGTTATTTTCAATGACAGATTATGCGCGCAGCCGGTCAATAGCAGGATCACGGCTGCAAGTGTAGAAAAATTTTTCATACATTAAAGTGTTATCAATGTCATCAGTCGCCACACAGGTAGCTGTTGGTTTCCGCCTTAGCCTGCGTATATGTTTCGCGTGAAACCAAAAAAGGCGTTTCAAAACTATTTGTTCCGAAACGCCCTTTTATGTTGAGATACCACGACTCGAACGTGGACTAAGTGAACCAAAATCACTTGTGCTGCCATTACACCATACCTCAATTCAGCCCGGCAAAGATAGGACTATTTTCCGTTTTTGCCAAAAGTATTTGCAAAGTATAGGCTTTCTGACGCGTTTCGCCTAATTCTCTTCCGGCTTGCCGCAAGTATAGCCGAGTTTCTCGATAGCCTTTTTCAATGTGGCCTCATCAGTCTTCGCCGCGTCATAAGTAATGGTCACGGTTTTCTTTTCAAGATTGATATCCAATGACTTGACACCCTTTTCGAAAGAAATGTTCTCCTGAACTTTCTTCACACAGTTCTGACAATGAAGTCCGACATTGAAGACCACCGTCTTCAACTCCTTTTTAGGAGCAGCTTCCATAACATTGGCCAAGACAGGCTCAGCGACAGTCATTGACAGCGGAAGCATTGCTGCAACTACAGCAGCATAAATCAATTTTCCCATATAAACATATTATTTCCAAAGCGTAAACCTTACGCCGAGATAAAACTTCGTTCCCATAATCGGTCCCCAGACAGCACTCGCGTCGAAATCCGAACTAGATGCGTCCACATGAGAGGACATGCCATCAACAGACGTGCCGATTACCACGTTCTTCTGCCTGAAGTTGGTAAGATTTTCTGCTCCAAGATACAGGTCCACGCCCTTGAAACGCTTGGTAACCTGAAGATACAGAAGCGGATACGCCGGCGTATAACCATCAGCATACAGAAGTTTGCCGTCATCCCCACGCAGATCCTTCATAAATTCATAGACACGTGCCTTGCCATTGACAGAAGCCGTGAAATCGAAAATCCACTTGTTCAGATTTGTGGCATATTGCAGGTTCAGCACTCCCTTGTAACGGCTCGTCATTGGCCGTTCCACAAGACCGTGCCCCTCCAGTTCCACCTTGGCATCCGTATAACGGAATGTAGCGGAAACCGTAAATCTCCTGAAAGCCTCAACATTGAAATCAATCTGATAATTATTTGAAAATGAGCGTTTTCCTCCAAGGGTATAAAAGTCGATAGCATTGAGTTCATGCTCATAATCGACCACCATCTGCTCCGCAAAACGAGTCCCGAAATAGTCAAAGCTCAAATATGTGTCATCCGAAGCCCCGAAAGGCAGATAGAAGGTGGCATTGCCACCGAAAGTCCACGCATCCTCCAGAAGATGTTCAGAATACGCTCCGGTAAATGACTTGCCGGTGGAAAGGACGCCGATATTGTCAATGACAGGCAACGCGCGCTTGAGTCCACGACCGCCGTTCGCCCTCAGGACAATCTGTTCCAACGGGCTGTATTTCAATGTCAGACGAGGCACGGCCTTGAACCCCTCTCCATTGAACCAGTCACCGCGAAGTCCGACAATCGAAGAAAACTTATCGCCTGCGTGGAATGTGTATTCTCCGGAAATGCCGGCATTGTAGAAAGCGTCGGATTTCTTACCAGGCTCCAGTTTCTGAGCCGCCACCTTGCGCATGAAATCTTCCGCGAACCAGTCAGCCGTACCGCCGAGGGCCAGCGTAAACTTGTGGGAATCATTGATTTCATCCTGGAAAAGCACATTGAAGAAACCGGAATTCTGTGTGGCCAGATACTTGGACGCTCCTGCCCGGAGATTCATGTCCGTAAGCGTATAGTCGGCCACGAAAGCGATGTTCTTCGCATTGTCCTCACTGATCGGCACACCGACCTTCACATACGTATTCAACTGACGGTTAATGATATCAGAGCCCCACGGCGAAGTGGAGGCCAATGTATATTTCTTGTAGTCATATCCCGACTGTCCACCCTTACGCATATCCTGGAGGGCACGCAGACCGAAACGGACCTGCACACCGGTAGGCCCGTAATAGAGCCAGCGGTTGGCGACATTGACCTGAAACATCTCAGGGTCATCCATGAAGCCGTCATGGTTGTGGTCGAATGTGCGGAAATTTCCGGACACATGACCGAGCAGCACGGTGCTCCACTTCTCGCCCATCTGCAGGGATGAGGCGACATTGAAATCCGTCTTCGTGTCATTCATGACTGACGCATTCAGGAAAAGCGGCTTTTCGTCAGTAGGCTTGCGGTATTCCATATTTATCTGGCCTGTAATGGATTCAGCACCGTTGTTCACGGATGAGAGGCCCTTGGAGACCTGGATGCTTTCAAGCCATTGGCCAGGCACATAGGACAGTCCGAACGGAGCAGCAAGCCCGCGCATGGACGGACGGTTCTCGTCCAGCATCTGAGTATATATTCCGCTGAGGCCCAGGAGTCTGATCTGCCTGGCACCGGTAACGGCATCCGAATATCCGACCGTGACACTGGCCGAATTCTCGAAGCTTTCCGCAAGGTTGCAGCACGCCATTTTCTTCAGACCTGCAGAGGAAATCACCTCGGTACGGAGTTCCTTTCCCCTCGAAAGATAATTACCGTTCTGCCGGCCCACGAACACAGTCGCATCCAGGCTGTCAGCCCTTCCGTCATAAATCCCCGTAGTATCAGGGATTTGGGTCAATGCAGACCCCATGTTAAATGCCGCAGCACCTGTCACGTTCGCCAGTGCAATGGCGGCCATCAATAATCTTGTATAATTCACCATAACCTATTTGTCAAGCAATTCCTTGTCCAAAGCCTTCGCCGCAAGTCGGACAAAATCCACATATCTTTCCTGTACAATCCCCTTCTCCCCTACCTTCACCGTCATCGGAAGAATCTGCAAGTCAAATGCATCAAGCACATCTTCTTTCGCTGATACGACCTTGCCACTTGCAGAATCATCATAAGGAGTGACGAACAAAACGCGCATCTTGCGGTCGGCCGCCATCAGTTTTGTCAATGCCATTAGCGACTCCCTGCAATGCTGGCATTTGGTATCGAAAAAGAACACATATGTCCCGGAAGGCAGACGACGTATATTCCAGACGCGGGATCTTGCACGGACCTTTACCTTCCCGGACTCAAGCCCGGACGCCTCCAGAATGGATTCCGGAACTCCGCCAGAGGCCATTGTCCCATAAATCCTCAAGTCCGGCACAAGCGTGCCCGGCAGCGACCTGGACAGCAGATCCGACATTGTACGCGCGTAGCCGATGACATTGACAGTATCCGCTGCGGTATCCCAGATATCAGGCCTTGACAAGATATACTTGTCAATGACATATTTTTCCGCCTCCTTGTAGCGGCCGTCCTCCTGGTATGACAGCCAGTAGAACATATCCCCGACAGTCTCCTTGAAAACAGCCACGTCAGGCAACGACTGCGAGGCGATCCTGTCCGTCAGAGCATTCACGTCCTGCACCTCGAAATCATCGCCCAGACTGCCGAATATCTTTTCGAGCAAGGACATTGACTCCTCACTGCCGAAAACATAATCATCTGAAGCATAGATATTTGCCAGCATTGACTCAAGCGCGGGAACATCCAGTTTCCGGCCCAGAATCACACCATCCTTACCGATGAGAAACATCTGGGGAGTCTTGAGCACGCCGTATTTCCGCTGGAAATCAGAGTTCAGCGACGGGTCCCACAGATTAGTCACGCTGACATTGGCCGAGCCCTCATACATGCGCCTGTTCCGATAAGTCTGCCAGGCAAGGCTGTCCGCTCCGGTATAGACCGCGTAAACATCGAGAGACCAATGAGTTGAAGCAAGGAAAGTCCGAAGCATAACCGACTGGAAGAGGCATTCCGTGCAGCCGGTATCATAGAAGTACAGCACCGAATAACGCCGCCTCGGCCCATCTCCGCCGAAAAGACTCAGAGAATCCCCCTCTGCCGTATATAAAGTCAGTTCTTCGGCCTGTTTCCCCACCAGAGAACGCCTGTTGAATTCAGCATAAATCCTGGCATTCATCAGGTCAATGTCGTTCTTCATCCGGATCTTCCCGTTAAAGAACCAATTGTCCGCTATATCTATGGCCACAGCCTCGACTCCCATCACGTCCGAACTGATGTAAGAGGAGTAGAGCTTCAGCGCAACATATTGACGCACAAGAGAATCCGAGCAGCTCTCTATCAGGAACGAGCATTCCTTTTCCTGTTCCTGCACACTCAGAGGAGCCATTGCCTCCATATAGGAATCCAGCTTCGCGCCCAATGCGGCAAACGAAGCGGAATCCGGAGTCTGCTGCGCGCCCGCAAGCACTGACCAGGTAAAGGCCAATGCCGCCAGCAGAATATGCAACGACTTGAGTTTCATATGATTCAGGCTTCCGGCAGAACCACTCCTTCCGGAAGGAAAAGAGAGGTATCGCCATGATGTTTCAGGATATCACGTACCGCTGAAGAAGAGATATGCGCAAACTCCTGGGCGGTCGGGATGATGATGGTCTCGATTTCAGGCGCCAGTTTCCTGTTCGCGTCTGCTATGGAACGTTCCGTCTCGAAATCGATCATATTTCTGACACCGCGCACGATGTGCCTGATGCCGAGCTGGTGACATGCATCTATGGTGAGGTTGTCATACTTGATGATGCTCACCCCCTCTAGCCCTTTGACTGCCTGACTGATGATGTCGATACGTTTGTCCATATCGAAGAAGCCGCGTTTGTCCTGATTTATTCCGACAGCCACGACCACTTCGTCGAACATTGTCAATGCCCTTTTCAATATATTCAGATGTCCTGCAGTAAACGGGTCGAAAGACCCCGGGAACAATGCCTTGGTTTTCATAATCACTAAGTTTATAACTGCCAGTCAATCGGGGACTTGCCCTCCGAGACGAGCAGTTCATTGGTTTTTGCGAAATGTCCGCAGCCGAAGAACGCGCCCCTCGCCAACGGAGAAGGATGCGCCGCCTCCAGGACGAAATGCCTGGACGTGTCGATCAACGGCTTTTTGCTTCTTGCGAAATTTCCCCACAAAAGAAATACCACGCCATCACAGTTCGCAGAAATATAACTGATGACAGCATCGGTAAACTGTTGCCATCCGATAGCGCTGTGGGAAGCCGCTTCACCGGAGCGGACCGTCAGGACGGCATTGAGCAGAAGCACTCCCTGCTCAGCCCACTTCCTCAAATCCGGAGAGCCGCTCATCCTGATTCCCAACTCGCTTTCGATTTCCTTGAAGATGTTTTTCAATGAAGGAGGAGCTGGGACACCCTCAGGAACAGAAAAAGACAAGCCCATAGCCTGTCCGTATCCGTGGTATGGGTCCTGTCCTAAAATCACAACCTTCACCTTATCTACAGGTGTCAGTTCAAATGCCTTGAATATATCCTTGCCCGGAGGAAAAATGACCTTTCCCTCTGCTTTCTCGCGATGGAGACGCTCCGCAAGCGAAGTGAAATATGGTTTTTCAAACTCCGCCTGCAGGGCTTTCTTCCAACTTTCTTCTATCTGGACGTTCATTACTTGGTGAACACTGCTTTGATTACATCATCGATAGTCTTCACATACTCGAATGTCAGACCATCCACATACTTGGCATTGATATCCTCAATGTCCTTGCGGTTCTCCTCAGACAGCACAATCGTCTTCACTCCCGACCTCTTGGCGGCAAGAATCTTCTCCTTCACTCCGCCCACCGGCAGAACCCTTCCCCTCAACGTCATCTCACCTGTCATGGCCACGCCCTTCTTTACAGGCTGGTTTCTGAGAGCGGAAATCATTGAGCAGACGAGAGTTATACCCGCAGACGGACCGTCCTTCGGCGTAGCCCCTTCAGGAACGTGCACATGGATGTCCTTCTTGTCGAACTCCTCCGAGGTCAATGACACAAGTTCCGGATGAGCCTTTATATATTGGTAAGCGATGGTCGCGGACTCCTTCATCACATTGCCCAGATTGCCAGTCATCGTAAGCTGGCCCTTTCCGTTGCTCACCGAACTCTCTACGAACAGAATCTCTCCGCCGAGCTGAGTCCAGGCAAGACCTGTGACTACACCGGCACCTTCATTTCCCTCCTGCTTGTCATGGAACGCTGTAGGCAATCCGAGATACTCCTTCAGATGCGACGGCTTGATGACCGGAGGACAAAACTCGTCCAAAGCGATCTTCTTCGCTGTCACACGAGCGATTTTCGCAATCTGTTTCTCCAGACCGCGGACGCCGGACTCATGAGTGTACTGGTCAATGATTTCCGCCAATGCAGCCTTGTCCACCTTGAGCATTTTCTTGTCAATGCCGTGCTCCTCCAGTTCTTTAGGGAGAAGGAATTTCCTGGCGATTTCCATCTTCTCCTCAGCAAGGTAACCTGTTACATTGATCAGTTCCATCCTGTCCAGAAGGGCCGGCTGGATAGTGGAAATGTCATTCGCCGTGGTGATGAACAGCACGTGCGACAGGTCATAGTCCACATCCAGATAGTTATCGTGGAACGTCACATTCTGCTCAGGGTCAAGCACTTCGAGCAATGCCGAAGACGGGTCGCCCTTGAAGTCACTGCTGAGTTTGTCGATTTCATCCAGGACCATGACCGGGTTTGACGTGCCGGCCCTGCAGATACCGTTCAATATCCTGCCCGGAAGCGCTCCGATATAGGTTTTCCTATGACCTCTGATTTCAGCCTCATCGCGCATACCGCCCAATGCTATACGCACGTACTTTCTGCCTATGGCCTTGGCAATGGACTTTCCTAGACTGGTCTTGCCGACTCCCGGAGGGCCGTAGAGACAGAGAATAGGAGACTTCATGTCACCCCTGAGTTTCAGCACCGCGAGGTATTCGATAATTCTCTCCTTCACCTTCTCCAGTCCGTAATGGTCCTGGTCAAGCACCTTCATGGCATGCTTCAGGTCCAGATTGTCCTTGGACAGGTCATTCCACGGAAGGTCCAGCATGAACTTCAGATAGTTGTACTGTATGCTGTAGTCCGGAGTGGACGGATTGTATTTCTCGAGTTTGGCAAGCTCCTTCGCGAAAATTTCCGCAACAGATTCAGGCCAGTTCTTGCCGGCAGCCTCCGAACGGAGATTCTCGATATCGGAATCCTCGTCCATACCGAGTTCCTCCTGGATGGTACGGAGCTGATTGTTAAGGTAATACTCCCTCTGCTGCTGGTCGATTTCATTCTTCACCTTGGAATTGATTTCCTGCTTGATCTTCAGAAGTTCGACCTGAGTGTCCAGCACATTGAGCAGTTTCATTGCCCTTACCTTCATATCCTCATACTTCAGGAGATCTACCTTGTCCTGGAAATTCTCCACATCCACGGTCGTGGCTATGAAGTTCACAAGGAAATTGAAGTCCTCGATGGAATGCAGCGCCGAGGCAGCCTCCTTAGGGGCATAAGGGGAATTCCGCATAATGGCGGACGCCTTCTCCTTGAGCGACTCCGCAATCATTCTGATTTCAGGATTCTGCACGTCATGGTCGATATCCTCGACATACTGCACAGTAGCCTTCAGGTACGGTTCCTCAGCAATGAGGGCGCCGAGCTCAAATCTCTTAAGTCCCTGAAGCACAGCGGAAACGGTTCCGTCAGGCATCTCGAAAGACTTGATGATCCTCACGGCGGTTCCGTAAGGGAACAGGTCTTCAAGGCCAGGTTCCTCCACGCTCACATCGTTCTGCGGGACTGCGCCGATGATCATCTGACGCTTCTGGGCTTCATCGATCAGCCGCATGGACTTTTCACGTCCTATGGTAATAGGAAAAATCGCACCCGGGAAGATGACGGCATTGCGCAATGCCAGCAAAGGCAATGTGTCAGGCAATGCAGCGTCTTCCATCTTGGAGGAAACATCTCCGGCCATCACCGGTATGATGCTGACCTCAGCCCCTGCAGGAGCGAAAAAATCCGGATTCTTATCAATCATATAGTCAATTTTTTTTTCATCAAACATAATATACCCCCACTGTCTGCCATTTTGTCACGACCGACAGTTTTTTTATCCACACCATATATATGGTCAATCTCTGTGCCACGCGGTGCAGCAACGAAAATTCAGGGCAATATTTTTTTGTAAAAGTTTGTTAATAAAAAAAATAAGCGTACCTTTGTCACCCTGAATTGTACAAAAATACAAATAAATATTCATTATGACTAAAGCAGAAATCGTAAACGAGGTTGCAAAAGCAACTGGACTTGAGAAGACGACAGTTCAGACTGTTGTCGAGGCTTTTATGGAAAGTGTAAAGGATTCCCTCGCTAAAGAGGAACCTGTATATCTTCGTGGTTTCGGCAGCTTCATCGTTAAGCACAGAGCAGAGAAAGCAGCGCGCAACATCACCAAGAACACAACAATGACAATCCCGGCACACAATATTCCGGCATTCAAACCGGCTAAAGTGTTCGTAGGAGCGGTTAAAAAATAATTTTTTTTAAATCATCTATCTATGCCAAGCGGAAAAAAGAGAAAAAGACATAAGATGGCAACGCACAAACGTAAAAAGCGTTTGCGCAAGAACAGACATAAGAATAAGAAGAAGTAATTTTTCAGTGTCTGCCATTTTAGCAGTCTGCTAAGAGAGAGGCTACCGGTAGTCCGGACGGCCTCTTTATTTTTTTATTCAACTAAAGTAATATTGCACTATCCTGATGGAGTCTGAAAAAGAATCGGTCAAAGACCTGATTGTAGATGTCAGCGAAAGCGAGGTCAAGATAGCGTTGATGGACAATCACCGCCTTATTGAACTCAACAAGGAGTCAAGCAATGGTCACAGTTTCACAGTCGGAGACGTATTCCTCGGCAAGGTGAAGAAAGTGATGCCGGCACTCAACGCAGCATTCGTGGACATCGGAGACGAAAAGGAGGCATTCATCCATTATTTGGATTTGGGGTTCTATTTCAATGCTTTCGACGAATTTGTCAGAAAGACGAACTCGAACACAAATGCGAATGAGCTGTTTTCAAATATCGGACTCGGTCCGGTCCTCGAGAAAGAGGGACAGATCGAGAAGATCCTGAAACCGGGACAGATGATAGTCGTCCAGATCGTCAAGGAGCCTATCTCCACAAAGGGGTCAAGGCTCACGGCTGAGATTTCACTTGCAGGGCGCAATATTGTACTCCTCCCTTTCGCTAAGAAAGTGAGCATTTCTCAGAAAATCGCATCGAAAGAAGAGAAAAAAAGACTTGAGACACTGGTCAGGAGCATACTCCCGCAGAATTACGGAGCTATCATAAGAACTGCTGCAGAAGGCAAGAACGCCGCGATTCTCGTAACAGAACTTAAATCGCTGATAAGCAAATGGGAAGGTGCATGGCCAAAGATTTCCAAGAACAAGAGCGTCCAACTGCTTTTCACAGAATACAGCAAGACCACCACTGTACTGAGAGACCTTTTCAATGACACATTCTCCAATATCTATGTCAATGACAGGAAGGAGTTTGAAGAAATTTCGAAATACATCTCCCAGATATCTCCGGACAAGGAAAAGATCGTCAAGTTCTATGACGACAAGGAGCCGATATTCGACCATTTCGAGGTCACTCGGCAGATAAAGAGTTCCTTCGGCAAGGTGGTTCCGATAAAGCAGGGAGCGTATCTTGTGATCGAGACCACAGAAGCGCTGAACGTGGTGGATGTCAACAGTGGCATCAGGGCGAAGACAAACGACCAGGAAGAGAACACCTACGAGGTGAACCGCTACGCGGCCGAAGAAATCGCCAGACAGCTCAGACTCAGGGATATGGGCGGTATCGTGATTGTCGATTTCATCGATATGGACAATCAGGACCACAAGAACGGCCTGTTCAAGTATATGACTGAGCTCATGCAGGATGACAGGGCAAAGCACAACGTGCTGCCTCTCACCAAGTTCGGACTAATGCAGATTACCAGACAGAGGATAAGGCCTGTCACTCAGATCGACACGACTGAGGTCTGTCCTGTCTGCCACGGTACGGGAAAAATAGCGCCGAGCCTAGTCATTGACGAGGAACTTGAACGAAAAATCGCGTACCACACCGAAAACGGTGTCAAGTCTTTCATGTTGAAGACCGGCCCGATCCTGGGCTCCTACATCTCAAGAGGCTTCAATTCTTTTCTGAGAAAGTGGAGAAGGAAGTACAAATGCAAAATCAAACACGAAGAAGTCCAAGACTTCAGTGTCCTGCAGTATGAATTCTACAATGAAGACGGCGACATTCTCCAATAGACAGTTCGCCTGAGCACTATAGAGGGACGGCCAGTCATGGTCGCCCCTCTTTTGTTTCTTGTCCGACGGACAATGATGTTCACGGCTGACGGCAGATTATTCCTGCCTGAATGACAGCTTCCGGACAATGCAGAAGAGCAGCAGCATTACCGCCATGAACGCGCACAGCCGCCCTACGATATCGCCCTGAGCCACAAAGAATGTCTGCTTTTCGCTCAAATGTATTTCTCCCTCCAGGACAGCCGGCTCCCACCATGCGGTCTTCGAGACAATGTCTCCCCTGCTGTCGATGATTGCTGATATGCCGGTATTTGCGCTCCTGACGATGTTCCTGCGGGTTTCTATCGCCCGGAGAGAGGCATAGCTCAGATGCTGCCTGTACCCCGGAGTATTTCCCCACCAGGCATCATTGGTAATGATGGCCAATGCCTTGGCGCCTTTTCTGACATATTCTGCACAATGCTCAGGATAGACTGACTCATAACATACAGCGCAGCCCAGAGGAACATCCTCCACCACTTTTCCCTCAGCATCACGGGTTCTGCAGGAGAGCAGCGAAACCTCCTTCTGTCCTATGCAGCGTCCCATTACACCGCCGAGCAGGTCATCTATCTTGCAGAAGAATGCAGGATACGGTGTCATTTCCACGGCCACGACCAGCTTGGACTTATGATAAATCTGGGCGTCATCCGTGCCGTCCACCATAAGTGCGGAGTTATGCGACTCCACCCACAGACCGTCCGAGACTTTCCTTGCCGTATATGAAGGGGCCTCGGCAGACTCGATATAAGAATAGGACGAAGCCCCGAAAAGCAGATTCACATTGTGGTACTGCTTCAGGAATTCACGGAATCTGCAGTACGTCATACTTCGCTCGTAATCGCCAGTGACAATGTCATTTGTAAATGTCTCAGGAGCCACAGCGAGCAATGCGGACGTGTCCTTTCTGACGGCCAGTGCAGTCTTCAGCTGATCGAGTAGAATGACGTTCTGCTGGCTTTGGGACAATGCCTGGAATTTATGATACGGGTCAATGTTGGGCTGCAGCGCCACCACTTTCAGGGTATCACCTTCCTGCTGTGCAGGGCTATAATACATTGACATTGACACTATTGCGGGTGCGAAAAGTATCAGGAGTGCGGAAGCGGCGGAAGCGAAACGAGCCTTGGCATTGAACCGGAACCAGCTTCCGTCCGACAGGAAAACCATCAGTGCGAATACTGAAAGATTCGATGCCCATACCCACAGGGAGCCGCCGAGAGTGCCTAGCCATTCGTACCACTGGACAAGTGAGACGGTGCGTGCGAAGGCATTGCCCAGAAGCAGCCACGGCCAGGAAATCTGGGCTACGTCCAGATAGTATTTTTCCCATGCTATCCACAGTGCAGCCAGGAAAATGTAAGGCAGGGAGCCGCGCAGGTACTTCCGGCTCCATCTGAACAGGCCGAAAACCAGCGACATCTGGAACGCATTGGCCACACATGCGAAAATTCCGCCGCCTACGGTCGCATTGCACACCCAGAAAGTGGTGACGGCGTTCCACAGAAGAAATGCAGAATAGTGCCACAGCCACACTCGTTTCGCGCCTGTCAATGTCGCTATCCGCTCAAGGCACAACAGAGGCACGAAGCCTATGAGGGCAAGGAAACCGGTATGTGGCACAAGGTATGGAACGGACATCAATGTCACGAAAAGCAGGACAAGGATGCCGAAGAGAATATTCTGATTCTTCATATCAATTCAGGACAACTTCATAATGTATCGGGCAAAGATATGAATAAATATATTATATTTGTGCGATTACTTGGAAACAGTTATGCTTATAGATATTCTGAAAGGATTTATAATAGGAATCTGCGCATCAGTCCCTTTGGGGCCGATAGCGATACTGGTTATTCAGAAATCATTGAGCGAAGGTCAGAAATCCGGTTTTCTCGCCGGCTTGGGTGCTTGTCTTGTGGACACATTGTTCGCAGTCATCGCCATCTTCGCATTGGCTATAGCCGAGAGGTTCATTGAGAGTTACAGCACTCTGATCATGGTGGGCGGAGGTCTGATTGTCACCTTCCTCGGGTGCAGCCTGACATTCAAGGACCCGTTCAGGAAAATGAAACGGGAGGACGCCACGCCTTCATATTCGCTGAAGGATTTTTTCCAGGCTTTCATAATGGGAATTTCCAATCCGGGAGCCATCCTGGTAATCTTCGCGCTGTTCGCGTTCTTCGGCATTGAACTGGAGCCTCACGATTTCAGGGTGGCGCCGATTCTCCTGGCCCTGAGCGCCGGAAGCGCATGCTACTGGTTCTTCTTTTCATGGGTATTCAGCAAGATGAGGAAGAATTTCAAGCTCAGCACAATACTTTGGATAAACAGAATAACAGGCATCATAGTCACCATAATCGGCATCGCTCTGCTTACGGACGGCATTATGGAAGTGATTTTCACATAATTTTCAGGAAAAGACAATGGATACGAAAAGTTTTTTCAGCAATTGGATAGTCAAGAACTTGTTGGGCGCAATCGCAGCGGTTGCGGCGATTGTCATTGTTTGCAGCCTCCTGCTCAAGATCGGCACACATCACGGTCAGGAAATCGAGGTTCCGGACATGACCAACATGTCTGTACGCAATGCCCAGGCCACTGCTGAACAGTGCGGGATACGGATCGACGTGACCGACTCCGTCTATGTAAGGAAAATGGGACGCGGACTCGTGTTCTCCCAGACTCCGAAGGCAGGCAGCAAGGTCAAGGAAGGAAGACGTATATTGCTCACTATCAATTCCGTATCGCCGAAAAAGACCACCATGCCCAATCTCGTGGGACTGTCAATGCGACAGGCAAAAGCAGAACTGCTTTCCAAAGGGCTGATACTCAGAAATCTGAAATACGTTGACGATATGGCCACGAACAATGTTCTGAGGCAGCTTTACCGCGGCAGGGAAATCAGTGAAGGCCGCTCCATCGACAGCGGTTCCGAAATCGACCTCGTGGTGGGCTTGGGAACCGACAACCAGACATTCATCCCGGATGTTTCAGGGATGAGATACATGAGAGCCGTGGATGCTTTGCATGACAATTCATTGAATGTCGCCAAACTGTATTTCGACAAGAGCATCCGCTCCTACAGCGATTCCCTCGACGCAGTAGTTTACAAGCAGGCCCCGGCGGCCACTGACATGTCCGTGCTGATGGGCAGCGCAGTCACCCTTTATCTGAAAGCTTCAGAAGACAAGTAGCAAATGACAGGACCGGAATACAACGACATTCTGTTCTCGACAGACGAGGAGAAAGAATACTCGGGGGCGACTCCGATGACAGATGAAGATGCAGCTACGGAAGGCGACGAGCAGGGGATGTTCGAGCACTTCCGGATGAATGTGGACAAGGGGCAGACGCCGCTAAGAATCGACAAATTCATGTCTTGCCACCTGATGGACACATCCAGACACAGAGTCCAGCTCGCCATCAGGAACGGTTACGTGAAACTCAATGACAAACAGGCCAAGGCGAACATGATTGTCCGTCCGGGCGATGTCATCCGTTTCGTCATGCCATATGAAAGGCGCGGCTTCGAAGTCCTGCCTGAGAACATTCCACTGGATATCGTATATGAAGATGAGGACCTTCTGATAGTGAACAAGCCTGCCGGAATGGTAGTGCATCCGGGACACGGACACTTTGAAGGAACATTGGTCAATGCCCTTTCATACCATCTCGGAATAACACAAGGGCCGGATGCGAAAGACGAAAGGATGGGCGTCCTGGTGCACCGTATCGACATGGACACTTCCGGTCTGCTGGTGGTGGCCAAGAACGACGAGTCACAGCTGAACCTCGCAGGACAGTTCTTCAGGCATAGCATCGAGAGGAAATATGTAGCAGTGGTCTGGGGGAACCTGAAGGAGGACGAAGGTACCATCACCGGCAATATCGGCCGCGACCCGAATGACCGCCTGCGTTTCAAGGTCTATCCCGATGGGGACAAGGGAAAACACGCCGTCACCCATTACCGCGTACTCGAGAGGTTCGGCTATGTCACAGTGGTAGAATGTCAGCTCGAGACCGGAAGGACACACCAGATAAGGGTGCACATGAACTATATCGGCCATCCGCTTTTCAATGACGAGAGGTACGGAGGTTCAGAAATCCGCAAAGGCACCATCTACGCGAAATACAAACAGTTCATACGCAACTGCTTCGAACTCTGTCCGCGCCAGGCCCTGCACGCCAAGACGCTCGGCTTCAACCATCCGCGAACAGGAGAATTCATCCGGTTCGACTCGGATCTGCCGCAGGACATGCAGGCCCTCATAAAGAAATGGAGGGACTACGCCGGCAATATGAAGGAAGAAGAAGATTAGAGACTACTTGTCACCATACACATAGACATCCTCGCCCGGAGCCGCGAAATGGAATCTCTCACGTGAGAACTCCTCGAGGGTGTCCCTGTCAGTGGACAGCATCTTGATCTGCTTGTCCATCTCACGTATTTCTTTCTGATACTGCTCCATCTGGGCGTTTTGTCTGCGTATTTCCATCTTGGCGGAAATCCATCTGAGGACGCTGTCGTCCGCAAAAAAAGTCATGAATACCAATAAGCAGGCTCCCACAACTGAAATGAATTTCAGTTGTCCGCCATATGGTCCATGCCACAGCGACTTCAATATCTGTCCAAGTTTTTCCATAACAAGATTTTATTTCATTCCACGACAAATTTAGTTAAATTTGTAGAATGATTTGGACAGAGTTCAATATTTATTCAAAATAATACACAAATGAAACCAACATTGCTTGTCCTTGCTGCCGGAATGGGCAGCCGCTACGGCGGACTCAAACAGATGGACGGCCTCGGCCCTAACGGAGAGACCATTATTGACTACTCGATTTATGACGCAGTTCAAGCCGGCTTCGGCAAGGTTGTCTATATCGTAAGAGAGTATTTCAAGGAGCAGTTCGAAGAGACTGTAAAACAGAAATACAGCCACGTGAAATGCATTGACGGCGAGCCTCTCGAATTCCAGTTCGTAACTCAGGAGCTCAACAAGATTCCTGCACGTTTCACACTTAATCCGGAAAGACAGAAACCTTGGGGAACAGCCCATGCAGTGCTTATGGCCAAAGACGTCATCCACGAGCCGTTTGCCATCATCAACGGCGACGACTACTACGGAAAGGACTCTTTCCGCATTCTCGGTGACTGGCTCCGTGCACATGAGAACAGCAAGGGAGTTTACAGCATCGTAGGATTCGAGCTCGACCATACTCTTTCCGAGTCAGGCAGCGTATCCAGAGGCATCTGCGCTTACGACAAGGAGCAGCATCTTACTGACATCGTAGAGCACCTGAACATCGCCAGAGAGGCTGACGGAAAGGTATATGGAGACAACTCTCTCACAGGCGAGACACACGTGGAGCTGGTTGCAGACAATCTCTGTTCCATGAACATGTGGGGTTTCACTCCTGACTATTTCGAGAAGAGCGAGAAGATTTTCGAATCATTCCTCGAGCAGAACATCAATGAGCTCAAGAAGGAATTCTACATCCCTTACGCTATCGACTGCATGATCAAGAGCGGCGAAGCACAGACCGACGTGCTTTCCACACCTTCACACTGGTTCGGCGTGACATACAAGGAAGACAGACCTGCAGTTGTTGCCAAATTCCAGGAATTTGCAGACAAGGGAGTCTATCCTACACCGCTTTACACCAAATAAGGCAGCACATAAATGGCTGAACACAAAAGGATACGGAACTTCAATGTTCTGTCAGGATTCAGCTGGTACATCCCGGGAGCAGCAGACATTTTCGCTTTGCTGCTGTTCCTTTTGGGAGGTGCGCTGCTCGGAAATGTAGTAGCCGGATGTTTTCTCCTGGCCGGTATGACCACCCAGCAGGACATCGTAATGCTGGTGTCATACCCTATGATGTTCATTCCGGCAATGATCTACGCATCCCTGCGCAGCAAGCGGAACTCGATGTTCGACAGCGGCTGCAGCATCGATTCGGAAGCCCACTTCGGCAAAGGCGGATTCGCGCTTTGCGGACTACTGGTCATACTAGCCACCATCGCACTTAGTTTCCTGACTGACATCATCAATGCCCAGATGCCTGAAATGCCGCAATGGCTTGAAAATCAGCTCAAGGCGATGACAAGCGGAAACTTCTTCCTGAACTTCATCTGCGTTTCGCTCATGGCGCCGTTCTTCGAGGAATGGCTCTGCCGCGGAATGGTTCTGCGCGGACTGTTGAACTACAAGAGAACAAAGAAAGACGGAAGCACCGCCACGGGCACCAAGCCTGTCTGGGCCATCTTCTGGTCTGCTGTTTTCTTCGCATTCATCCATCTGAACCCATGGCAGGCAGTGCCGGCATTCATTCTCGGATGCCTGTTCGGATATGTCTATTACAGGACAGGTTCATTGAAACTGACGATGCTGATGCATTTCACGAACAACACGTTCTCGCTGATATTCAGCAACATCGACAAGTTCAAGGATGCGAAGACATTCTTCGACATAATGAGCCCGCTCGAGTACGGGGTCGTGGCAGTAGTGTGCGTGGGGATTGTCATCCTGCTGTGCAGGACATTGAACCGGATAGAATTGAATTCTCCTCAGGGGAACTGCGATACTATGGCTACGCTCCAGTAAGATAGCGCTCAGCTTCAGCAAGTGTTTCCCTCTTGCCCGCGTCGATCAGCGTGAGGTGAGAGGGAATTGCTGCATATATGGGGTGCCGCGCAGCAGCTCTCAGGTAAGCATCAACGATAGAGAAGCATTGGCCCAGAGGCTTTTCCGACTGGGCAATCCTGTTTCCCGCGGCATCGTAGAGCGGGTAGTCTGAAGGAGACGAGTCAATGTCCCTGAACACGTCAAAAATGGCATCGGAAACCAGATGCACGCCTGCAAAAGCGGCTTTATGACAATGACTTACATCCAGACTGGGGAAAGGAGTCTTGACCTCTCCCGTAGCGACATTGGTCCAGCCCACAATGCGGTTGTCCCCGTCACACAGGAAATAGCGCTTGGTGACACGCTCGCTCAGGAGCAATGTGGCGAGAGCGCCGGGACGGGCCTGGCTAAGGAACCAGTCCAGCTGCAGATCCGAGATTATGTCCACGTTGTGGACCAGAAAACGGCCTTCCGCTGACCTCAACAGGCTTTCCGCATAACGGATTCCGCCTCCGGTGTCACGCAGCAGGTCGGTTTCGTGCGAATAGCGGATATCCAGCTGAGAGAGTTCAGGATCGGCCGCCACGTACTCCCTGATTTTATCTGCAAAGTGATGGATATTGATTACGAATTCATCACTTCCTGCAGCACGGAGCCTCATAAGTACGTAATACAGAAGGGTATGCCCGGCCACAGGGGCAAGTGCTTTCGGGAGATTGTCCGTCAACGGCTTGAGTCTGGTTCCAAGCCCCGCTGCAAAAATCATTGTCTTCATCTGTCAGAAATTCTTTTCTATATCGAGTTCCCTGTGGGTAACTGACACCCTGATATCGAACTTGCGAGCCAGATGCTCCGCCAGATGCTCCGCACAGTAAACGGAACGGTGCTGGCCGCCGGTACAGCCGAAGCAGACCTGAAGGTTGGTGAATTTCCTTTCAATGAACCTCTTCACGTGAGAGTCCACAAGTGCATAGACGCTGTTCAGGAACGTCAGAATCTCTCCGTCATCTTCGAGGAACTTGATCACTTCCTTGTCCATGCCGGTAAACTGGCGGTAATACTCGAACTTGCCCGGATTGTTCACGGAACGGCAGTCGAAGACATAGCCTCCGCCATTGCCTGAAGTGTCGGCAGGAATGCCTTTCTTGTAGGCGAAACTGAAAATCTTCACCTGCAGGCGCTTGTCCTCGGCATTGACATAAAACTGTTCCATCGTGGTCAGTTTGGTGAGGACCTCAGACAGATACGGGTAACGCACGAACGGCGACTGCATCAGACGGCGCAGGTTGTCGATGGCGTAAGGCACGCTCGCGATGAAATGCGGCTTCTTCTCGAAATAGCCACGGAAACCATAGGCTCCGAGCACCTGCAATGTCCTGAAAAGCACGAACAGACGTAGCCTCTCCCTGAAATGAGCCTCGTCAATGTCGGGCATATATGTCTTCAATGCCCTGAGATATGTCTCCACCAGCTCCTGCTTAAGGTCTTCGGGATAACGGGAGCGGGCCTGCCAGATGAATGACGCCACATCATAATATATAGGTCCTTTCCTTCCACCCTGAAAGTCAATGAAATACGGCTCACCGTCCTTTATCATCACGTTTCGGGCCTGGAAATCCCTGTAGAGGAACGTGTCCGTATCCTCGCCGAGCAGGTCGTCATGCAGCTTTTCGAAGTCATCCTGAAGACGGACCTCGTCGAATTCCATTCCGGTAGCCTTGAGGAAGCAGTATTTGAAGTAGTTCAGATCGAACATCACCATCCTGCCGTTGAAAGCCGGTTCCGGGAAGCAGACATTGAAATCAAGCCCCTCGGCGCCGCGGCACTGGATTTTCGGGAGCATTTCCAGGGTGTGGCGCAGCATTGACCTTTCATAGGAAGAGTAAACGCCGCTTTCCCTGCCCTGGGCGAGCTTGTCATAGAGAAGTTCGTCTCCGAGGTCCTCCTGTATGTAGCACATTCCGTCATCGCTGACCGCAAGCACGCGGGGCACGCGGATGCCCTTCTCGAGGAAATGCCGGCTGAGGTAGCAGAAGGCATTGTTTTCCTTCAGGTTCAGTCCGATCACGCCCACGAGCGACGTGCCGCCCTCTCCTTTTATGCGGAAATATCTCCGGTTGCTGCCGGAGGAATTCAACTCTGTTATTTCTGTAGATTTCTGTCCTGTGTATTTCTCGAACAGATTCTTTAATGTCTGTGTCATCTGATTATGTTCCGATTCAGGTTCAGTAAGAATTTATATTTCGCTAATTTAGTGATTTTCCGTCACAATTTGTACATTTGTAAGAATATATGAACAAGTCCGGGCCGACATTGCGGATCCTGGAACAACACCTTAAAGAATGGAAGTCAAAGAATTTGCATATTGCTCCGACAAGTACCAGTACACTATGGGGAAATCGTTCTTGGAAACGGGCCGGGGTGAACAGATGGCAGTTTTCAACCTGTTTTACAGAAAAGCCCCGGAAAACAACAACTGGGCTGTAGTGAGCGGCACCGAAGAGGTGGTCGAAATGATTCAGAATCTCGGTTCAATGCCGGAAGAGTTCTATGAAAAGTTCCTCCCTGGTGATGAGTATGCCGATTTCCGCCACTATCTGGCGAACATGAAATTTACCGGAAACGTCTATGCCATGAGAGAGGGCGAGATCGCGTTTCCTAATGAGCCGATCATCACGGTGGAAGCTCCGCTGATTCAGGCGCAGGTGCTTGAAACCCCGATGCTCTGCATCATGAACCACCAGATGGCAGTGGCCACCAAGGCTTCACGTGTTTGCAGGGCCACATCACATCCGGTAAGCGAATTCGGTTCCAGAAGAGCGCACGGCCCGTGGGCGGCAGTGTATGGTGCCAAGGCAGCGATCATTGCCGGCTGCGCGAGCACATCAAATATCCTCACGGGCGTACTGAACGGTGTTCCTTCTACCGGAACCATGGCCCACAGTTTCGTGACATCCTACGGCAGCAGCGTAGAAGGTGAACACAAGGCGTTCAACGACTATATCAAGACACACCGCGGAGAGAATCTGATTCTTCTCATTGACACGTATGACACCCTCCGCTGCGGTGTCCTCAATGCCATCAGGGCATTCAGGGAAAACGGCATTGACAACAATTATCCTTACGGGTACGGCATCAGGCTGGACAGCGGCGACCTCGCGTATCTTTCGGCAGAGGTCAGGAAGATTCTGGACGCTCACGGACTTACCGGATGTAAGATATTCGCTACCAATTCATTGGACGAATACCTGATTTCCGATCTCGAAAGGCAGGGAGCGAAAATCGACTCCTATGGTGTGGGTGACGCCATCGCCACAAGCAAGGCAGCACCTTGTTTCGGCAATGTCTATAAGCTCGTGCAGATCGACGGGGAGCCGGTGCTCAAGAAGTCCGAGGACCGCATCAAGCTCATAAATCCGGGATTCCAGATAACATACAGGCTGATGAAGCACGACTCCGACTACGGCGACATCTACAAGGCCGATGTGACCTGTCTGCGCGGCGACGAACTGAGCCAGGCCATCGAGCACGGCAAGACCTTCACCATCAAGGACGAATACGACAGGTACAAGTTCAAGACCTTCGATGAGGGCACTTACCAGTGGAGAGCGCTGCAGCTCAAGGTGATAGAAAATGGAGAGAGATGTGTGCCGCACAGGTCGCTCATGGAGAAGAAGGAGTTCTACCGGAACACGCTGAACCATTTCAGCCCGTCAGAGCGCCGTCTCATCAATCCGCACTATTTCAAGGTGGACATTTCCGACGACCTCTACAATCTGAAAAACGACATCCTGAACAAACTTGTAATAGAAATAGAAAATTTTACCATATAGTATATGATTAACGATTCTGTTCTGATTGTAGTAGATATGCTCTACGACTTCATTGACGGCAGCCTCGCCTGCGCCAATGCGGAGAATGCTGTAGAAAACACATTGGACTTCATCAAGAAGACCCGCGGAGAGGACCTGCCGGTACTTTTCATCAGGGACCACCATCCTGCAGACCACTGCTCCTTCAAGGAGTTTGGAGGCATCTGGCCTGCACATTGCGTGGCCGGAACCCGCGGCGGCGAGATTCACGAAAAGCTCCGCCCTTACGCTGACGAGGACCTGACTTTCGACAAAGGCTGCGACAAGGACGTGGAGCAGTATTCAGGTTACGACGGGAAGAACCAGGCCGGACAGGCGCTGGGCGAGATCGTGTCAATGCTCGAGCCGGAAAATGTGTATGTCTGCGGCATCGCTACGGAATTCTGCGTGCGCAATACGGCAGAAGACCTGAAAAAGAACGGCGCCAATGTCATCCTGCTTCAGGACTGCCTGGCCTATGTGAGCGAGGAGGGACACGAGAAAGCACTTGCCGAAATGAAGAACGAAGGAATAAGAATCTGTTGACCTGTACAGGTCTGACATAATCGAATCAGCTTATGAGAAAAACCGCTTTCAGCATTTGTCTTCTTTTTCTGCTGAGCCTTACGACACTTTACGCCCAGGGATTCAAGTTTTCAGGGCAGGTCGTGGACAGCGACGGCGTACCGGTGACCGGAGCAGGCGTAGTCTGTCTGGAGAAGAACACCATCGGCACTACCGCAGACCTGGACGGACGTTTCAGCATCACATTGCCCTCCTCCGCCAAGACAGTCATCTTCTCATCCATCGGCATGAAGGAGGTCCGGTACCAGCTCATTCCGGGCAGCACCGAAAACGTGAAAATCGTAATGGAATGGGAAGAAAACCAGTTGGACCAGGTGGTCGTGACCGGATATGCCCAGACCTCGGTCAAGCGGATAACCGGCTCAGTGTCGGTTCTCGACGCTGACAAATTCAAAGCCAAGGCCATCTCGTCCGTGGACGCGCTGATGCAGGGCGAAGTGGCGGGCGTGAGCATCAAGTCATTGTCCGGACAGCCGGGCACTCAGGCGCAAATCACCATCCGCGGCTCCAACAACCTCACCGGAACAAGCAACCCTCTATGGGTAGTGGACGGTGTGCCGATGCAGAGCGAATCCCCTTCATTGAGCAAAGAGCAGCTCGCCACCGGCGGTTTCGACGACATCTTCGTCAATGGAGTGGGCAACATAAACCCTAACGACATCGAGAGCATCACCATACTGAAAGATGCTGCAGCCGCTGCCATCTACGGCTCAAGAGCGGCGAACGGTGTCATTGTCGTGACCACCAAGAAGGGCGAGGCTGGCAAGATGAAAATCAGCTACAACAACACCTTCACATGGTCCTTCAAGCCAGAAAGGAGCCTGAACCTGATGAATTCTGCTGAAAAACTGGCCTGGGAAGACGAACTCTGGAATGAATTCTCCGCGAGCAGATACGCCAGGTCACTGACTGACAACACGGTAATCTACCCTGTCATCGGAATCGTCGGCCAGATCAGGGCCGGTCTCGGGGATTTCGCGTCAATGAAAGGGAACAAAGACGCCCAGGACGCGTACATCGCCTCGCTGAGGAGCGTGGACACGAACTGGTACGACCTGCTGTTCCGCAATTCATTCTCCCAGGGGCACCATCTCTCGCTCAGCGGAGGATCAAGGAAAAGCACATACTACGTCGCGCTCGGCCTGAATGACGAGGACGGCATGCTGATCCACAACGACTACCGCAGATACAATGTCAATGCGAAGATGACATTGACCCCGACGGACTGGGCCCGCATCGACGTGGGAATGGAAGCCGCAAGACAGGAATCCAAGATGCCGTACTCGAATGTGGACCCGTTCTACTATGCATATTTCTCGAATCCGTACGAGAAGGCGTACAACAGTGACGGCTCCTATGCGGCTGACAACACCTGGTTCACGCTCGGATACTACAACGGAAGAAGTGCCGAACAGGTGCTGCCGAAAAACGGGTTCAATATCCTCCGAGAACTTGACTCCAATTATTCCAAGACGGTCAACACCAACGGGACTTTCCGCGCACAGACCGACTTCCGCATCATAGAACCGCTTCATTTCGTGGGACTTGTATCCTATTCCTTCGCCAACAACTCCACCGACAAGATCGTGGACAAATACAGCTACACAGGGTTCAAGGACAGGCTCGGAAGCGATGACAAGTCACAGACCAACCTCTACGGAAACATCTCGCAGAACAGGATGAACAGCAGCAGTTATGTCGCACGCGGCCATTTCGCGTTCAACAAGACGTTTGCGGAACAGCACACCCTCAACATTCTTGCGGGAGCGGAACTCAGAGGCTCGGACTCGAACACCATCTTCAGCAAGAGATACAACTATGATCCCAAGACAGGGACCACTTCACTGCCTGCCATCAGCGGACCTTCCGACCAGTGGCTTAGCGAAGTGGAGAAGCTTAACGGTGAGTATTTCAGCAAAACGCGATATGCATCCTTCTATGCATCAGCCGATTACTTCCTGGGCAAGAGCATTGTCCTGAACGCTTCCTTCAGAACGGACGGCAGCTCGAATTTCGGCAGCAACCGGCAGTTCAACCCTACCTGGAGCGCCGGAGCGGCCTGGCATATCGGAGAAGAGAATTGGGCCAGGAAGGCCATCCCGGCATTGTCACACGCGACATTGAGAGCAGCATACGGATTTACCGGCGACGTAAACACCAGCACCTCGCATCTGCTTGTCATCCAATACCTTCAGCAGCAGTACCGATATTTCGGAGAGGAGACTTTCAACCTCGGCACCATCCCGTCTGCCCCGAATCCTGACCTCGGCTGGGAGAAGACCAGAGACGCCAAGGCCGGCATTGATTTCGGCTTCTGGAAAGACAGGCTCAATGTCAATGCAGAGTATTACTACAGGCTCAGCACCGATGTCGTGACCTCATCTCCAGTGCAGAGCACGACCGGCTTCACATTTGTTTATTTCAATGCCGCCGACATCATGAACAGCGGTATCGAGCTGACTGTAAACGGCAAGTTCCTCCAAAAGAAGGACTGGAGCGCCGGAGCATCGGTCAATTTCGCTTACAACTACAACAAGGTACTGAAATACAATCCGGTAACCAAGAGCGGAATCACTTCCAAGGACAGATATGTGGAGGGCTACCCTACCGGAGCCATATTCAGCGGAAAGCTAGCCGGGATAGCCAAGGACACAGGACTTTACGAGTTCAAGCTTCGCCCGGATGCCGTGATATCCAATGCCGCGGACCTCAACAAGCCGGACAATTACAGATACTATCTCGGCACCACCATCGCGCCATACACGGGAGGCTTCAACATCTACGCTTCCTGGAAACAGCTCAGGCTGAGCGTCAGCGGAGTATATTCGTTCGGCTGCAAGACCTACGAAAAGCTGAAGTATCCCGCAAGTTACAGCAATGCGGCCCACAGCGGCGTGAGCACAGAAGAGGTACAGTCCCAGTTCAGCGACCTGTACGGCAACCACCTGAACGTGGAGAAGGACAGGACGAACAGATGGACGGCCTCCAACACCACCGGAGTCAAATACCCGAGAATCTACGACTACTACGGCACCAAATACAACTTCGCGAACTCCAATCCTATGGACTACAGCATCATAGACGCCGTATATCTGAAGAACAATTCCTATCTCAGGATCAAATCCATCATACTTTCCTGGTCAATGCCGAGGGACATCGTAAAGAAAATCAGGATGAGGGGCGTCAGCTTCAATGTCGCGCTCAACAATTTCTTCACCATCACCGGATACGACGGCATGGACCCGGAAATACCGGGAGCGACCTATCCTACTACCAGAAGCGTTTCCGCAGGTATGAACATTGAATTTTAGGAGGGCATTATCATGAAACATCTCAAGACATTGATACTGACTATTATGGCTGCGGCTCTCGCTGGCTGCGGGAACTATCTCAATGTGCAGCCGCAGGGCGAGGTCATCCCCAAGACAGATGAAGAATTCGCCTCACTCATTCACAACCGCCTGCGCGAAATCGAAGGTGGCGGCGACGAGAATGTGATCGGCAATATGGATGTGCTGATGTTCCTGGAAGGATGCGCGGACAATCTGGATGCCAACATCATGGCCGGGTCCAATCTTCCGTTCTTCGCAGGCGAGGAGATAGACAAACGGCAGAGCTACTACAGTAACAGCTGGGAAACCGTCAGGGACTGCAACATCGTCATTGACAATCTCGGAGGAAAGGACAGCGACATCGCAAGAGGCTCTGTTTCTGCCGCTTACGCGATGAAGGGCATCATATATTACAATCTGATGCGCGAGTTCTGCCAGCCTTACGACGAGGCCACGGCAGGCAGTCTTCCGGGCATTTCCCTGGTGGACAATTTCGACATCAACTACCGCCCCTCACGTGGCACGCTCAGCCAGACATTCGGATACACAGAAAAACTGTTCGACTCTGCATTGGCACTGAAGCCGACAGACAGCAAATACATGTTCACGGAATGGATCGTGAAAGCCTACAAGGCGAAGCTGGAGTTCTGGTGCGGCAGATGGGACAATGTAATAAGCCTCTGCACCGACATCATCGCTCACAGCGGATATGAGCTGACACCGGTTTCCGAATACGCTGCCATGATCAATTCCGCGAATGAGCCGAAAGGTGAAGTGATGGTCCGCTCGCACATAAACAACTCCAGCGAACTGGACTGGTACTTTGCCTACACGAAAGGATATCTGGCATCAAGGCCTGCGAGCTCGAAGTTCGTAAAACTCTTCGGGGACAATCCTGAAGCGGATGTAAGGTTCACATCAAGCCTGAACAAAAAAAGGATGAGCACGAAGGTTCCGGAATGCAAGGTAAGACTGTCGGAAATGGTACTGATGCTAGCCGAGGCATACTGCCACAAGGGGGACAATGCCAACGCCCTGAAATGGGTCAATGAACTGAGGCGCAACAGGATAGAAGGCGTGACTGACCTGACGGAAAGCACATTGCCTGAGGTAAGGACAGGCGACAGAATCGTTACTGACTGCAACGGGAAGCCGCTCACTCCCCTGCTTCAGGTCATATTCGACGAAAGGCGCAAGGAACTGTTCATGGAGGGCGACAGATGGTTCGAGCTCAAGAGAAACGGAAGGCCGGAATGGTGGGTGATCAGCAATGGTCTGAAATATACGACCAAGGCCTACCTCTATACGTCTCCTATATCCAAGTCGGACATTGACTTGAATCCTGACATTGTTCAGAATCCGGGATATGTTTATTAACTTACATTTTTCAAACAAAATGAGTACAAGAAAAAAAATTATCAGTATATTAGCCATCGTGTTCGCCGGGGCAGTTCTCTGCGGATGCGGATATAACGAGCTCCCGCCGAAGACAAGTGACGCTTCGAAAAGTTACATAAAACCGAAAGGCGAGATTCCTACACAGTCTGAAAGAGATGAGGTGAACGCGCTGAAAGCGGAATATGAAGAAGCGACGACAAAGACGACAAAATAGTATAGACAGAACGACAAATAGACATTTTTTTAATTTTAAAACTAACTGTTATGTTCAAAAGGTTCATTACATTTATGGCCGCTGCTGTTGCGGCTGTATCCATGGTTTCCTGCGACAATGACGACTCGAAACCGACAATCGAATTTTCAAAAACCTTATATACCGTTTACCAGAAGGGAGATGTCGATGTTGATGTGGTGGTAAGCGGTCCTGCAGAAACGGACCTTACCGTTCCGCTGACTTTCATCGGCAATGCCGAAAAAGGCGTTGACTACACCGCATCCGCAGAAAGCGTGGTGATCAAGGCAGGAGAGTCATCAGGTTCCGTCACCATCACCAATGTCTCTCTTTCTGAAGAGAAGCAGGTGTCACTCGGCTTTACGGTTCCTGAAGGCTACAGCATGGGAACAAAAATCGTGGCAGTTATCGCCCCAAGCTCACAGGAAGCGCTGGTTTACTCGTTCAGTATGACCAAATTCGATGCACTTGAGGGCTGCATAGCTACTGTCAATGTAGTAGGCACTCTTACCGGAAAGGATTTCAAGGCAGATGAAGACATATACGTTCCTCTTGCAGTTTCCGGCGAAGGTGCGTCAAAGCTTTCATTTACAGTTGAAGGCACTACCCCGACCACATCGACTTCCGCCAAACCAGGCGTATTCGCGCTGATACATGCAGGAGAATCCAGCGGAGTGGCGAAGTTCAAGGTTGAAGACGGATTTTCAGGAGACCTCAAGGCTGAGATCAGCGTAAACGAGGAGGCCGACTCCCGCTTTATCGCCGGTGACGACAGCAAGATGGAAGTGGCAGTCAAGGGTCTTCAGACGCCTGACAAGCTTGTAGGCACATGGAAGTTCAGCAAGGTGTTCAGCAAAGATGAGATGGATATGTGGTTTATGGGATATGAGGACGATCCGGAAGCTCTTCCGACTCACAACGAGGGCTTCACTCTGACATTCGCCAAAGAGTCTGACGGCACCGTCTCACTCACTCCAGGCGGAAAAGGCGATTTCCTTAATTTCTTCCGCAAGGCTACCGTAACATTGGGCGAGCCTAAAAACCTGGTTGCCAAAGGCGTGGTACTGGGCGCGCACAGCACATCGGAAGGACAGATGTTCATCGCGGCGGACGAGACAAACGGTTGTGCATATCAGTCCGACACATACTACAAGCTTTCGTCTGCAAACCGCGCATTCAGCGCGACAAAAGAGACACTTGGAGAAGCTACCGTGGTGTTCAGATTGTCTGACGACGGCCTCACATTGGAGTTCCGCGATTATGACAAGCCACCTTTCGGTGAAATGTGGGCTGACGAATGGACGAAATTCGATCCTGACATGTTCGGTTTCGCATCACTCTTCGTGAAACAGTAACATCGGACAAAACTAAAAAACGGCCGCCTGGATATCCGGACGGCCGATTTTTATTATAATATTCTTTACAGGACCTCTATCAGTTCCACCTTGAACACGAGAGCGGCATAAGGAGGAATCGCTCCCTGCGCTCCAGCCTCGCCGTAAGCAAGATTGTAAGGGATGAAGAGTTGCCATACCGAACCCTCGTCCATGAGCTGAAGAGCTTCAGTCCAGCCTGCAATCACCTGATTCACACCGAATACGGCAGGCTGCTTGCGGTCATAAGAACTGTCGAATTTCTCACCGTCCACAAAAGTACCCTCATAATGGCATTTCACCTTATCGGTAGGACCGGGGATGCGGCCTGAACCTTCCTTGATGACCTTGTACTGAAGACCGCTTGGCAAAACTGTCACGCCTTCCTTCTTGGCATTGGCAGCAAGGAACTCCTGACCTTCCTTTTTCATAACCTCTGCTATTTCAGCCTGTTCCGCAGCCTGTTTCTCCTGAAGCTGCTGGAAATACTTGTCCAGAAGTTCGCTTGCCTCCTCATAGGAGATAGCCGGCTCTGTTCTGGTCAATGTAGCCTTCAGACCTGCCACGAAATCATCGAAAGAAACCTCTTTCACACCTGACTGGAGCATATTGTGGGCAATGCTCATTCCCAATGCATAACTGTTCTTATCCATAATATTGACTTAATTTCTGATATATTAACGCTTACCAAGCGGATGCAAAGATAGGAAAATTAAAAGATTTATTCGTAAGTTTGCAGCCGTACATATATTTCACATATACAAAAACAGGTTATGGAAGGAAAAAATCCTCGCGTAAGCATCATCACGACGGTCTATAATATCGAGAAGTACCTCAGGGAAAGCCTGGACTCCGTACTGAACCAGACATACCGTGACTGGGAACTCATCCTGATCGATGACGGAGCCACAGACGGTTCTCCTGCCATCTGCGATGAATATGCAGAAAAGGATTCCAGGATCAGACTGACACACAAGCCCAACTCCGGACTGGCTGACAGCAGAAATGTCGGACTCGGACAGGCCAAAGGTGAATTCATCGCATTCCTGGACAGCGACGACTGGTACGACCCGGATATGCTCCGTTATATGGTTGACGCGCTGGACACAAGCGGTGCAGACATAGCCATCTGCGGCATATTCAAGGATTACCTGAACAAGAGCAGGATAAAGGTTCCCGTAAAAAAAACGAAGACCGTGTCGCGCGACAAGGCCCTGAAGCTCATCCTGAGAGACAAGAAGGTATATAATTTCGTGTGGGACAAGATGTTCCGCAGAGAGGTCATCACCGAAAAGATGACCTTGAGGATGTACGAGGATTACGCCACAGTTTACAAATGGGTGGCAAATGCCGGATCCGTAGTGCTCTGCGACAAGCCGCTCTACCACTACAGGCAGAGGGCAGGCAGCATTGACCATCATGTAAATCCTGCCAGGAACATGGATTTCTTCAAGGCTGAACAGGAACGTTACGAATTCATCACGAGCAAAGGCCTGATTCCAGAAGACCGCGACCACTTCAGGACCAGAGTATTGCGGATCGGCACACAAATGGCCAAAGAGATTAGCCGAAGCGGACTGGGCAATGAGGAAATTCTCCCTTACATACAGGAAATCCGCGAAACATTGAAGAAATATCTTCCTGCCGACTTGAGACACATGAAAATCAGAGAATATTTCAGGCTGCGCAAGCTGCTCGCGAATCCTGAGGGCTTCATAAGGTCAATGCAGAGGGCAGGACGATTCCGGATCGAGTCAAAAAAGGAGTATTTTGCCAAATAGGGCATAATAGATTCTCCACGCATTGACTTTCCACCAATTGACATGAAATGCGTTTTTCAGCACCTGGCGCACGTCCTTTCTGGTGATGGGACCTGATTTGGGATAGTGTCTCGAGTCTCGCCAGCATCTGCACACGTCAGTCATGACGGAAGCCTTGTCATTGGCAAAGACCTCTCTGTGAAGCCATTTCTTGATGAAGATGAACTCCCTGTAGGCGACAAGTTCCGTGGACCCTTCCTTGGTGACACAGGCATTGTGCCGACGGAAACTGCTCAGGTATTTGTGGATTTCGATAACCTGTCCGCCACGTTTCATCGCCTCTATCCAGAACAGCCAGTCTCCGCAATAACGCATTGAGTAGCACTCTGATGTGGCGTCCGGAGCACAATCCTTACGGAACAATGTCATGCTGGCATTGTACACCTTGTTTCCGTCCACCATCTTGTGCCTCAGATACCATGGACTGTCGAAGACGTAGGTCTTTCCGTCCTCCGGCCATTGATAATAGCCGCTCTTCTCCGCCACATTGCCCTCCGAATCGATTATCCATGAACCGACGTGGCAGAGGCAAGCCTGAGGATTCGCTTCCATCGCATTGACCGTACTCTCGAGAAATTCGGGCGCCGCAAGGTCGTCACTTTCTGCTATCCAGATATATTTCCCCCTGGCGAGTTCCATTCCGCGCTTCCACTGGACAAACGGACTTCCGGAGTTCTTCTCATTGACTATCAGATGAGTAACGTGCTCATTGCCCCTGTACTGTTCCAGCACCTGCGCACTGTCGTCCGTGGACGCGTCATCGAGCAGAATCAGCTCGTAATCAGAAAAAGTCTGGGCGAGGATACTGTCAATGCGTGAGTTCAGATAGCGTGAATAATTGTAGTTCGGCACTATCACCGACACTAGAGGAACAGGTTCATTCATAATTCTTTATTGAGGCAAGGTTTTATATACAAATTTACTAAATTTGTGCTAACTGCATAGGTTTCAGCAGGTGTTTTTAACGTTTTTCGACAACCTTCTATATGAAAATTGCATATTGTATCCATTCGCTGCATCTGTTCGGCGGTATTGAAAGGGTTCTTTCCATCAAGGCCAATTATCTGGCCGACGTATATGGCTACGACATTCACATAATCACGGCAGACCAGAAAGAGAGGCCTGTGCATTTCCATCTTAGCGACAGGATTACGCTGCACGATGTGGGTACGAGCGAGAAGTTCATGTTGCACACCTACGGAAGGAAACTGAACAGGATACTGTGTGAAATCCGCCCGGACATCTGTGTCTCCGTAGGCGGACGCGACATCTTCTGCCTGCCGGACTGCACTGACGGCAGCATAAAAATCGCCGAATTCCATTTCTCGCACGACAAATACGACGTCAAATACGGCGGTTCGTGGCTTGGAGACCTGTACGCGAAGTTCAGGATGGGACAAATCGAAAAGGTGGCACGGAAACTGGACAAGTTCGTCGTCCTTACCAAGGCGGACAAGGCTGACTGGTCCAAGATTCTGGACAATGTCATAAGCATCTATAACCCATTGACCTTCAAGTCTGAAAAGACGGCTGCGCTTGAGAACAGAAGATGCATAGCAGTAGGACGCCTGGAGTCACAGAAGAACTTCAGGGACGCCGTGACTGCATGGAAAAAGGTCGCGGAGCGTTATCCAGACTGGACATTGGACATCTTCGGGAACGGCAGCCTGAAGAAAAGACTGGAGAAGCAGATCAGGGACAACGGCCTGGAAGGCAAGGTCAGGCTTATGGGCAGCAGCAGTGACATCCGTTCCGAGATGCTGGCAAGTTCCTGTCTTGTAATGAGTTCCGCTTACGAAGGTTTTCCTATGGTGCTTCTGGAGGCGATTGAGACAGGTCTTCCTATGGTGAGTTACGACTGTCCTAAGGGACCTGCGGAGATTATTGTCAATGATGAGAACGGCTATCTTGTGAAGCCCGGTGATACGGACGGCCTCGCAGAAGGTATATGCAAAGTCATAGGCGACAGCGACAGGAGAACCAGATTCGGAAAGAAGGCCAAGGAGAAGGCGGGAGAGTTCGGCATTGACATCATCATGGAGCAATGGAAGGCTCTTTTTGAGACAATTTTGGAAGAAAAAACCGAAAAGTAGAACAAAATCAAAAAAAAAGCGTACTTTTGTAAATCGTATGTACTAAAAACCGGAACTGACAGATGAATAAACTTCAGAGTCGGCTTCGCGCTTGACGCGTAAGACGATTTTGGTAAAAGATGGTTTAATGAAAAAGTTATCAGTCATTGTTCCTTGCTACAAGGCGGAACGATACATCGAAAGATGCTTGAATGGGCTGTTGGCTCAGAGTTACAAAAATTTGGAAATAATAGTCGTTGTGGACGGAATCGTTGACAGGACCGCTGAGATAGCGGAAAGGTATCCTGTCAAAACGGTTATTTTCGAGAAAAATCAGGGCCTTTCTGCGGCGAGGAATATCGGCATAAAGGAATCTACAGGTGAGTACATCCATTTTATGGATGTGGACGACACCATCACAGACGGCTTCTACGAGAATCTTATGGATGCCATTACCAGGAATGACGCGGACATAGCCTGTTCCGGTATCATAAATCAGAAAAAAGCTTACAAATGCCAGATTTTCAGCAGGGAGAAGGTATATTCTTCTTCTGCTGACAAGATGAAAGTCACTTGGGTTGCCAAATGGGGCTATGTCTGGAGATATATTTTCAGGAAGTCCATGCTCCTGAAGCACAAACTCTGTTTCGAGGTAGGAAGGACAATCGAGGATCTTCCGTTCTCTTTCAAGGCGCTGTACTATGCGAAGAGTGTCGTCACAGTTCCACAGACGGCATACACTTACTTTTCTAATGACAATTCCATCCTCAACACACAAGACCCTGCCAAGAAAAGGCGTTGCCGTGTGGATTTGGCTCACTCAAGGGAGTTAATCCGGAGTTTCGCAAACGAGCACCAGCTTTCTGTACCTGGTATCGGCTACAATCCGGGAATCCTTGTATATCTGGCAAGGAAGTTCTACCTGACTACCGCTGCTGCTTTCGGCTACAAGTGCTTCTAGGCGGCTGATCAACTGATACTATGACTGGAAGTGAATATAAAGTGAGGTTATGGAGCTGCGACAAGGCAGCTCCGACTGTTTATATTCATTCTGTTGCAGGTGACGGACACAATGTGATGGACGCATGCGAGCGCATCGGATGCCCGGATTTCAATCTTGTTTCTATATACGATTTCGATTTCGACGGATGCATGACTCCGTGGAAGGCGCCGGGCGTAAGAAAAGGCCAAGGCGAGTTTGCCGGCAACGGCGCGGAGCATCTGAGAAGGCTTGTCAATGAGATAATGCCGGAAATAGAGTCCAGGCTCTCGGCTGCGTCGCTGTACAATGCGATAGCAGGCTATTCTCTGGCCGGCTTGTTCGCTCTCTGGTGCACTTGGAATACTGACTGTTTCTCAAGGGTGGCCTGCGGTTCAGCATCTTTCTGGTATCCCGGTTTCGTGGAATATGCTGAGGGTCACGAGATGGTGAGGGTTCCCGAGTATGCTTATTTTTCTTTGGGTGACAATGAGAGCAATACGAGGCATCCGGTCATGAATCAGGTCGGCTCGTGCACGGAAAAGGTGCTGCAGCTGATGTCGCGGCTCGGTATTCCCCACGATTTCGAGGTCAATCCCGGCAATCATTTCTCGGATCCGGACGGTCGTCTGGCCAAAGCAATCAAGTCTCTACTGCTTGCGAATCCTGATAATCAGTAGATTTTTTCGATGTTAATGGTGTAAAAAGGTGACGCTCACTGGCATTGGACACCGGCGCATTGGGACGCCGGCTTACACGGGGCCTTCGGAGCGGTACGCCCTTTCAGGGCTATCCTTCCCACCGCGAAGCGGCGGGCCCCTTCCGCTCACGAGCCGCGGACGGCTACGCCTCTCCGAAGGCTCCGTGCCATCCGGCTTTCCGTGCATCAGATTGTTTGCAGCCGGATGTTCATGATAACGGACATCCGGAAAAAATTATTATATTAGCGAAAATCTCTAATAATCAACAATATGAATAGAATTTTATCCTATCTTATCCTGTCAGTATCCATATTCTGGGCATTGCCGTCCTGCGTTGAGGCAGGAGATGACGACGGCATAATCGAAGACGAATACAGAGAGCTGGAGATAATCGACCGCGCTCTGCTTCCGCAGATCCTGAGTCAGGAATGGCTGCTGAAAGGCGCCGGGTTCACCAAGCCTGTCATCTATGAAAACAACTTCTACTTCGAAGACAAAGCCGAAGTGCCATTGAAATCCATCAAGGGCGACAATGACAACGGCTTGACTTTCACATTCACGAAAAACATACCGGCGACATTTGCCACATTGCAGTATGAAGAGCCCGGCGGCTACACGGAAGAAAAGTTCAACAAATCGTCATACGAATTCAGCTGCGACTGGCATACGATCACCGGATTGACCTTCAAGGCCCAGTATCCGAAAGTCACTGAAATACTTTACTTTCCGAACAACAGCATGGGCCTGCAGCAGACCTATATAAAGTATTACGGCAAGGAGGAGAACCATGTCACCAAACTGCTGACAGAATCCTACTGCAGCCACATCCCCGGCACCCAGATTATCGACGGCGGTGTCCTCTACATGGTCTTCGAGCTCAAGTAACTGCCTTTTATACGAAAAAACTGCGGAATACAAACCGCACTTTTATGCAAAAATCGCGGGTTGCAACCCGCGATTTTTATGAAATATAGGAAAACCGATTCCTCAGTTGATTATAAATCATATTGGTAAAATGCGCCTCATTTCACAAGTACTTGTTCAATTCGGAAACTAAAAGATGAACCGTAGTAGAAGACTCCTCTGCTGCAGGGTTACCTGCGGAAATCTCAGAAAGAATCACCTCTGCATTTCTTATTGCCTGCGGCTGACGAGCCAGCAGATAATTGTATAAATCCGATGCAAACCCCTCTTTCTTGCGATATTCCATACCAAGAAGTTTACCGAGCATCTCGGAATATAGATTTCTGTGGATTCGGCCACGATAAGGATTAAAATGCAGAAGAAACCAGTATTCAAACGCCTGGTTGCTATATGCCACATTGAAGCCGTTTCTCTTTGCCAGATCAATAGCCATATTGAAATCATTTGCAGGAAAATCATCCTTGTCAAATACGACCCAGCATTGATCATATACTCTTCTTTTTTGTTTGTCCGCCTTCCGAATACTGATTGCCTTATTGACAAGGCTGACTGTATTCATGGCTTGACCTAAATGCATAGCAATAGCAAAGGTAATGGCTTTTTAATATATTGCCAAATAAATGGAGTTTCTTTGAGGTTGTTTAACTATCATACTTGCTGTAGAAGCATAAATTAAACATGAAAACGAGTCGTACACTATCTAATACAAGGAAAAAGTAGCAATATTGCCAAAAATTCCGTGTACATGCTATCTTGCACGACTAAAAAATGTCAGAATTGGCATTTTTTAGTCGTGATGGCTTGGCGACATGAATTAAATCTGCTACCTTTGCATTACCAAAAAGTGCCAATATTGGCAAAAATAAGGAATGACATGGAAAAGATAAAAAGAGACAGATATCTTAAGCAGTTGATAGATAGCCAGCAAAACGGCTTTATCAAAGTGATTACCGGAATCCGCAGATGTGGTAAGTCATATCTGCTGAATGTTTTATTCTATCACTATTTGTTGGATAATGGAGTGGCTAAAGACCATATCATCCGCATTGATCTTGAAGACCGTTTGAACAAAGAGCTACGAAATCCTGATACAATGCTCCATTATGTTCATGATAGGATTAAGGATAGTCAGCCGTACTACATCATTATAGACGAAGTGCAACTGATGGATGAGTTCGTGGATGTATTGAACAGTTTCCGTCATATTGATAATGCTGACACATATGTAACAGGCAGTAACTCTCACTTCCTATCTTCAGATATACCCACAGAGTTCCGAGGCCGAGGCGAAACGATACATGTGAATCCACTGTCTTTTTCCGAATTCTATTCTGCCATTGGTGGTGATAAACAAGATGCATGGCGTGAATATTACACCTATGGTGGTTTGCCCCTTATCCAATCATTTGACACAGAACAGAAGAAAATAGGATATCTTAAAAACTTGTTTGAAACAGTATATTTGGCTGATATTATAGAGAGGCATAAGGTACAGAACGAAGACGAAATGCGCGAGTTGGTGCTCATTATGGCTTCTTCCATTGGCTCGCCATGCAATCCGACAAAACTATCAAACACCTTCAAAAGTGTAAAGAATGTCAATATCTCAAACAAGACCATTTCAAATTATCTCAATTACTTATCTGAATCGTTCCTTCTAAACAAGGCAATCCGCTACGATATAAAAGGTAAGAAATATATCAATACACTCTCCAAATACTATTTCTCAGATATAGGTTTGAGAAATGCCATTCTGGATATGCGTCAACAAGAGGAGACGCATATCATGGAAAACATCATTTACAATGAGCTTATCACACGTGGCTATAGTGTGGATGTCGGAATGGTGGAAATAAAGAAGCAAGACAAGGACGGCAAGTGGGGCCGCATCCAACTGGAGGTGGATTTTATCGCCAGTCTCGGTAGTAAAAAGTACTATGTACAATCAGCCTTGTCAATTCCAGATAGGGAGAAAGAGATACAAGAATCCCGATCACTGATGAGCATAGATGACTCTTTCAAGAAGATTATCATTGTTAAAGACCACATCATGCCCCGTCGAAATGAAGAAGGTATTCTTACAATTGGGCTTTTCGATTTTTTGCTCAAAGAAAACAGTTTGGATATATAGCCTCTGAATAAAGTGTTTGTGTGTGGTAAGAGAATTCCTCCGATTTCTGCGTAAACAAACTGTTTGAGTCATGGATATTCAATGGTGTAGTATAATATATCAAGTGAAGATAACCCGTTGATAATCAATGAAAGTTTCATAATAACTAAATATCACGGACTATCATTCTATTGGTCTCATAATCATCTGTTCCTCTCAAAAACTCTTTCCATTTCCCCAATTATAGGCGTAGCACCATAGCGGCCATTAATACGAAAAAACTGCGGAATACAAACCGCACTTTTACGCAAAAATCGCGGGTTGCAACTCGCGATTTTTGTAAAATATAGGGGAACAGATTCCTCAATTCAAGTCAATGAGCCAGTAGCCGAAGAAAGCGGCTAGAAGGCCGAGGACAATGCTGAGGGCGACATAGAGCCCGAACATCAGGAAGTTTCCTGACTGGAGCATTGACAGACTTTCATTGGCGAAAGTCGAGAAGGTGGTGAATCCGCCGCAGAAGCCCGTGGTCAAAAGCAGGCAGAGACTGCCGGAGGTGGAGGAAAATCTGGAGAACAGTCCGTACAGCAGACCGATCAGAAGACAGCCTGCGATATTGACAATGAACGTGGACAGAGGAAATCCGCCGGACGGCCTGACCAGCAGAGATATGACGTAACGCAGTGCGCCGCCGACAAAACTGCCGGCACCGACTAGCAATATCGACTTCAACATAGGTGATGACCTGTTATCTTCTCTTCATGCGTGCTGCAAGAGAGCCGTCCATGGCACCCTTCATCAGCTTGCGTGTGCCTTCGAACTGCTTCAGAAGACGGTTCACCTCCTGGATGGACGTGCCGCTGCCGTCTGCGATTCGCTTGCGCCTGCTGCCATTGATAAGTTCGGCGTGCTCACGCTCGTAAGGGGTCATTGACATGATTATCGCCTCGACGCTCTTGAAAGCGCTGTTGTCAATGTCCACGTCTTTCAATGCCTTGCCTACGCCCGGAATCATGGAAGCCAGGTCCTTGATATTACCCATCTTCTTCACCTGCTGAATCTGGTTGTAGAAGTCCATAAGGCTGAACTGGTTCTTGGCAAGTTTCTTCTTGAGTTCACGTGCCTGTTTCTCGTCATACTGCTCCTGGGCCTTCTCCACGAGGGTAACGACGTCACCCATACCGAGGATACGGTCTGCAATACGTGCCGGATGGAATACGTCCAGGGCGTCAATTTTCTCGCCGGATGAAATGAACTTGATCGGCTTGCCCACTACGGCCTTGATGGACAATGCCGCACCGCCACGGGTATCACCGTCCATCTTGGTAAGGACAACTCCGTCGAAATCGAGGACGTCGTTGAAGGCCTTGGCGGTCTCCACAGCATCCTGACCGGTCATCGCATCAACCACGAAAAGGGTTTCGGTCGGGTTCACCGCCTTCTTGATGGCAGCAATCTCGTCCATCATCTCCTGATCGACAGCCAAACGTCCCGCGGTATCGACAATCACCACTGAAATGCCTTCAGCCTTTGCTTTGGCGACAGCGTTGCGTGCTATCTGAACCGGGTCCTTCACGCCTTCTTCGGTATAAACCGGAACGCCGGCCTGCTCGCCCATGACCTTCAACTGGTCGATGGCTGCAGGACGATATACGTCGCAGGCTGCGAGGAGCACTTTCATTCCGCGCTTGGATTTGCAGAGGTTCGCAAGTTTCGCTGTGAATGTGGTCTTACCAGAACCCTGAAGACCGGAAATCAGGACAATGCCAGGATTGCCTTTCACGTCAATGTCCTGGGCACCGCTGCCGATGAACTCGGCCAGTTCGTCATGGACGATCTTTACCATCATCTGCTGAGGCTTGACGGCTGTGAGGACGTTCTGTCCCATCGCCTTGTCTTTCACGCGGTCGCAGAATTCTTTGGCGACTTTGTAGCTGACGTCGGCGTCGAGGAGTGCCTTGCGGATATCCTTGACTGTCTCAGCGACATTGATTTCTGTTATTTTTCCTTCTCCTTTGAGAATCTTGAATGACCTCTCGAGTCTTTCTGATAGGTTTTCGAACATATGTTATTCTATTTTTTATTTCAATTTCAAGTCATCCGAGAACACTGCCGGGGCAAGGTCCCGAAGGTTGTAGCGGCTGCTCATCACGCTTCCGTAGGCGCCGGTGCTACGGATGGCGAGGATGTCGCCCCGCTTGCTGTAGGGCAGTTCGCGGCCTTCGCCCCAGACGTCGCTGGATTCGCAAACGGGACCTACGATATCGTAAAGTGCTCCCAAAGGGAGCAACTGTACGATATCGTTGTCAATCCCCCCGACCCCCTTTTCAAGGGGGCGATCACGGCCTTCGGGCTCCATGTTTTTCATTGGGACTCTGTCCCAAACCCTGACGCTCCGCGCGGCCTTTACGTCCTCCACGTATTTGCTCTCGCAAATACCCGGACCCGGCCGGTCGTCTGATGACGACTTGCTATAGTTTTTCATTGGGACTCTGTCCCAAGCCCTGACGCTCCGCGCTCCACTGTCAATCCCCCCGTCGCAAATACCCGGACCAGGCCGGTCGTCTGATGACGACTTGCTATAGTTTTTCATTGGGACTCTGTCCCAAACCCTGACGCTCCGCGCTCCACTGTCAATCCCCCAGTCGCAAATACCCGGACTCGGCCGGTCGTCTGATGACGACTTGCTTACGTAATATGCGGAGAGGTTCTCGATCTTGTGGTAGGCACCGTAGAGGGCGGGGCGGATGAGGTCGTTCATGCCGGCATCCATGATGAGGAACGTCTTCGTCTCGCCGCTTTTCACGAAGAGCACACGTGTGATCAGCGAACCGCATTGCGCCACCATCGAGCGGCCCGGCTCAATGCTCACACTCTGTTCCGGCCTGCGCCTCAGCTTCCTGTCAATGATACTGAACCATTTCTCGAAATCCGGCACCGGGTTCTCATCCGGCTCATCATAATCCACACCCAGACCGCCGCCAAGGTCGATGCTGCCCACTTCCATCCCGTGCGCCTCGAACCATTCCACAATCTCCGCGGCCCTCTCGCACTCAAGCGAATACACAGGCTCCACGTCAGTAATCTGCGAACCGATATGAAAATGCAAGCCTTTGAAATCCAATGCTTTGCTACTCTTCAGGATATCTATCGCCGCCTCGAACTCGTGGCGGGAGATACCGAACTTGTTCTCATACAGGCCTGTGGTCACGTACCTGTGCGTGTGCGCGTCAATGTTGGGATTTATACGCAGGGAAACATTGGCCCGAACCCCTTTCGAGGCAGCGAGGGCATCGATCACCTGCATTTCCATCAGAGACTCGACATTGAAACAGCCGATTCCCAGATCGAGCGCGTCTGAAATCTCCTTATCCGACTTTCCGACTCCGGCAAACACGATCGAAGACCGTGCAAAACCGCTCTTCACCGCATATTTCACCTCATTGCCGCTCACGCAGTCAGCACCGAACCCCTTGGATGCGATATAACTGACCAGACGCGGCTCCACATTGGCCTTCAAAGCATAATGCACACCTATTCCGTATCTTTCCGACAGAGATGCAGCAAGTTTTACAGTCTTGCGGAATACATCCATATCGTAATACCAGAAAGGTGTCGCAAGTTCCTCCACCCTACCGAAATCATTGAACTTGAGCATAAATCTTCCAATAAAAGCCGAACAAATTGCAAAATTACTCAAAAAAACATAACTTCGCACAAAATTTCGGGGAGTATAGTTTCACGCCCCGACTTAGGATAACTGTAAATTAAAAGTTGGAAATGGAAAAAGGACCAATTTCAAATTTCATCACCCACAATTACCGTCACTTCAACTCGGCTAGCCTTGTTGACGCTGCGAAAGCTTATGAAGAACTTCTCGCAAAAGGCGGAAAGATGATGTTGGCAATGGCCGGCGCCATGAGTACAGCCGAGCTCGGACTTTCACTTGCTGAAATGATCCGTCAGGACAAGTTCTCCATCGTATGCTGCTCAGCAAACAACCTTGAAGAGGACATCATGAATCTTGTAGCACACACTCACTATTACAGAGTGCCTGGTTACAGAAACCTCACCGCAGAGCAGGAGCAGGAACTTCTGAACAACCACTACAACCGTGTTACCGACACCTGCATCCCTGAAGAGGAGGCATTCCGCCGTCTCGAGGGCGCACTCGTAGATGTATGGAACAAGGCAAAGGCAGAAGGCAAGAGATACCTTCCTTACGAATATATTTACCAGATCCTCAGAAGCGGCGTTCTCGAAAAATACTATGAGATCGACCCTAAGGACAGCTGGGTACTCGCTGCTTGCGAAAAGAACATTCCTATCATCTGCCCTGCATGGGAAGACTGCACCACAGGAAACATCTTCGCAGCACACTGCATCAAGGGCGACTTCACACCGGATCTCGTAAAGAACGGTATCGAGACAATGCTCTTCCTCGTTGACTGGTACAAGAAGAATGCTGTAGGCGCAGGCGTAGGATTCTTCCAGATCGGTGGCGGTACAGCAGGTGACTTCCCTATCTGTGTCGTTCCTATGATGGAGCAGGACCTCCAGTGGCACGGCACTCCGCTCTGGTCATATTTCTGCCAGATCTCAGACAGTACCACATCTTACGGTTCCTACTCAGGAGCTGTTCCTAATGAGAAAATCACTTGGGGCAAGCTCGCACCTGAGACACCTAAGTTCATCGTGGAGTCAGACGCTACCATCGTAGCACCTCTTATCTTCGCATACGTTCTCGGATGGTAATCCATTCTTGAGAATAAAATATTACGAGGCTGATTTATAAGAATCGGCCCCGTTTTTTTTATCTCGATATGTAACGCTCACTACTGGTGAGCAGGTCTCAGCAAGTCGAGAACTACCTTCACCGGATTGAACGTGTCCAGCGGAACTTCCACGAAGCTGGTATTCCAGTCGCTCATCGAGCCGTTCCACAAGCCGGGGAGCTCAAGAGCCTTAAGCTCACGTCCCTGATAACTCTTGGAGCTGATGAAGCCGGCATCCTCATCCACATAGTCCAGAAGATTGAACTTCTCACCCTTATAATTCCTGATGCAGCAGACCAGGTCCACCGGATTGAAATGGGTGGCGTGGGCGAGAATATCCCGGGACCGGTCATCATTCATATTGATCTGCACGCTCTCGAGAATCTGGAGATTTGAGGAGCCGTCCTTACCTGCGATTACAAACGGGCCTCCGCCAGGTTCACCCTGGTTGCGCACCATACCGCAGACACGAATCGGCCTGTTCAGCTTGGACCTGAGCAGTTCCACCCTGTCCTCGATACTGCGTGTCAGAGGCAGCTGAATGCAAAGCTCGGCATCCAGGAAAGACTCCACCTTGTCGCAAAGCTGACGGCAGGCATCTGACTTGACATCGGAGATGACATCGAACTGATGCAGGTAAGAGAATATCTTGTCCCTGAGTTCCAGGCACTTGCCCATAAGAACTTTCTTGTACTTGGCAGTAACCGGGAGGAAACGCTCATTGGACACATTGTCGATATTCTTGATGGAAACCAGCTCGTCATCCAGCTCATTGAGATTATAGATCAATGCCCCATGACCTGCCGGTCTGAACAGAAGCTCACCATCCTCGTCACGGAAAGGCCTGTTCTTCAGATCCACGGCAACAGTGTCGGTGGACTTGTTCTGGAAAGTGAACGAAACATTGAACTTGACCCCGTATTTCTTCTCATACACAGCCTTCACCTCTTCCAGAGCCTGCTCGAACAACGGCTGGAACTCAGGCGATATCGTGAAAATGATATTGGCGGAACCGTCCGCATTCCTCATATACTCCTGAGCCTCGACAAGATGCTCCGCAAATGCAGTACGGCATTCGTCAGCATATCTGTGGAAACGGATAACGCCCTTAGGCTTGGAACCGTAGCCCAATCCCTTGTCTGTCAGCACTTTCTCTGCAACATCCTTTCTATAATCCGCAGAATCCTCAGGCTCACCGAACATTGACTCTGTATAGAAAGCGAAATCCTTTATCCGGCCTGCGAGCTGTCCTACAGGCGAATCCGTACCAGGATCACCGCCATCCTCGAGAGCGGCAAGCCCGGAAAATATATCCTTGAACATTCTGGAAGCGGCACCTGAAGCCGGCACGAATTTGCACTTGCCGTGTACAGAGGCATTGTCACAATAAGCCACGGCAGCATCAGCCTCTTCCGGAGTCAGCACCTTGATTCCACGATGTGGAGTCGCAGGCGAAACAATGTTCATCCACGGAAAGCCTTTCTTGAAACGCTCCACCTGAGCTTCCACTGTCCTGACTGAAGAGCCACGCTCCTCGATTTTTCTAACATCTTCTTTCTCAAACATATAGCTATCAGTTTTAGTCAATATAAACTTCTCTGCGATATTTGTATTCCGACCTCAGCTTGTCGAAATCTTCAGGATTCAGCCTTAGCATGAAATCGTCCGTGAAAATCGGATAATTGTACTGCAGCATTGCCGCAATCTCTCCCTGTCCGAGCCCCTTCAAATCGAGCTTTACCGCCTCATTTTCAGGCAGATCAGTCTTAGGGAAGAACTCATACAGAGCAGTGATCCCGAAATAGTGGGCAACTGCACGCACAGCCGCTGCCGTACCGTTCTGCTTGCCCTGATACGAATAACCGGCAATATGCGGAGTCGCTATCGCAGCCATATCCATCAGTTCCCTGTCAATGTCAGGTTCATGATTCCACGTGTCAATGATGACCGGCCCGAGCTTCGGCATGGCCTCCTTCAACGCCTCATCACACACCACCTCACCTCTCGAAGCATTGATGAAGAACGCACCCGGCTGCATCAGCGAGAAGAAATGCCTGTCCGCCATTCCACGCGTCGTCTCATTGAGCGGAGTGTGCATCGTGACAATCTGCGAATTCGCCAGAAGATACTCCAGGTCGCAGAAACCGAACGGGCCTTCCGCCTCAGCACGTGGAGGGTCGCATTTGAGAATCTTGAAGCCCAAAGCCAAGCCCATCCTCTCTATCAATGAACCCACATGTCCCACTCCGACAATTCCGATAGTGTCGCCCTCCAAGTTGATCGCCCTGCGCGAAGCCAGTCCGTACAATGCAGAGAAAACATACTCCATCACTCCCCCGGCATTGCAGCCCGGAGCATTCCTTACGGTAATTCCATGGGCGTCGCAATAAGGAAAGTCAATGTGGTCCGTTCCAATGGTCGCCGTGGCAATGAACTTTACCGCCGAGCCGTCCAACAATTCCGCATTGCACTTGGTCCTGGTCCTGATGACCAGAGCATCTGCATCTTTCACATCCGCAGCGCAGATATCCTCCCCTGGGATGTACTTCACATTGGCATACGGCTCGAAGACACCCTCCATAAAAGGAATGGCGCTGTCGGCCACGATATTAAATTTAGGTTTAGGTTCCATTCGGTTCCTCCAATATATTTATTTCAATATCAATATTTTAAGCGGTTCGCGTCCTTGTCGTCCATTATACAGGGGATCGGCCTTCACTTCATTGTTAATCGCCTCCACTATGGCCAACCTGTTATAAAACAGCTGGTTACGCACCACGGAAGAAGAAATGGAGCAGTAGAGCACCCCGTTCTTCATCGACTTGGACAATGTATATGGACCGGCTCCGGTCACCTTGTCCCACGCCCTCATCACCAGCTGCTCTTCCATTCCTGACGACAGATGCATTATCCTCAACATCTGCGGAAGGATTTCTCCCAGCTGCGAAGGGTCCTTGCGTTCCAATGACAGACTCTTTCCCTTGTACCTCATCAGATTTCCTCCCTTCTGAAATTGCCGTCCGACGTTTCGAAGTAGGCCCTGTCGTCAGTTATGCTGTCCACAATGCCTGCAAGCCGCACCTTGTTGCTGTCCGTAATGAATATCTGTCCGAAATCATTGCCGGCCACCATCGCCAGAAGCGCGGAAGTCCTGTCCATATCCAATTTGTCGAAAACATCATCAAGAAGCAGCATCGGAGGCACTCCGAAACAGTTCTTCATCAGTTCGTACTGCGCGAATTTCAATGACACCAGAAACGACTTCTGCTGTCCCTGCGAGCCGCAGCGCCTGATGGAATGACCGTCCATACTGAAAATCAGGTCATCCCTCTGGGGCCCCGCCGAAGTGTAGCCGAGAGCCATATCCTTGTTCCGCACCGATGCGAGCACATCTGCAAGACCTCCCTTCTCCATATCCGACTTGTAAGAGATGCCTACCGCTTCCCTGCCGCCGGACAATGACTCATAATAACGCTGCACCACTCCGGACAGTTCCTCTATGAAGGCCTTGCGTTTCTCGAATATGCGTGACGCGTAGGATTCCATACGTCCGTCCATGACCTCCAGGAAATAGATATCAGTAGAGTCTGTTTTCAATGCTGCGTTTCTCTGGCTGAGCAGACGGTTATACTGCTGGACATCAGACAGATATGTCTTGTCCATCTGAGACAGCACCATATTCAGGAAACGCCTGCGGTCCTCACCTGAGTCACTGACCAGTGAAATGTCGTCCGGAGACACCATCACCACCGGCAGTTCACCTATATGTTCGGATATACGCTGATAAGGCTTGTCATCACGGCGCAGTCTCTTCTCCCCTTTCGAAGCGACCTTTATAGAGAATCTCGAGCGCAACTGATTCTGCATCAAATATGTACCTGATATGGAAAAACTGTCCGCCCCATAACGGAAATTGTCCTTCTCCGATGTACGGAAAGCGCTCTTGGTCATTGACAGGTACCAGATGGCATCGAGAAGATTCGTCTTGCCCTCCCCGTTGCCGCCGGATATGCAGTTTATATTGGCAGAGAACTCGAGTTCCGCCAATGCAATGTTCCTATAGTCCTGAACTACAAGTTTTTCCAGTATCGCCATCCCGCCGTGATAAATTGTCCAAGCAAAGATAATTCATTTCCCGGACTTTTCCGAACAACTGCCGCCACTATATATATAAGGAGGGCGACCTGACAGGCCACCCCCACTCAAATAGGTTAGAAGTTGTTATCTTGGTATCTGCGCTCCGCATCCTGGAACAGCGCCGAAGACGTCGAGAGCCTTCTGCCATGGATAACGGTTGAAGTACATGGACACTGAAGAAGACATTGTACCGGTCATATTCATACCCATTGCCGAACGGAAAGTGTTGGCTGCGGAATTCGGATTATATGACGTGGTCTCCTTGTAGGAAACGCTCAGAAAGCCGTTCAGGTAAGCCTCGTCAATCTTGCCCTTGAAGAGGGCCGGATCGGTGAGCGACTTGTTGCCGCTACTCTCTGCAATAGCCTCTACATCATCGAAATCCTCCACCTTGACTCTGGTGAGCATTCCGCCTCCAGGGATGGTCAGGTCGGTGATACGGTTCAGGAAGAAGATATTATTCTTCACTGCATCGTGACGTTTCGCCTCGCGGTTAGCGTCGCTGTCAATGTGAGTCCTGTCAAGACCTGCGAAAATGGTCAGACCGATGATGTTGTTCTCGAGAGTACAGCTTGTGCCAGGCTGGAACCTGAAGCCGAAGCCCTGAGACTGGAGATCCTTGGTGTAAGACCATACGAAAAGCACGGTGTTGTTGCGGAAATTCACCTTGGTAATGGCATTAGGATCCGGTCCGCGTACATCCATCGTGGTCACGCGGTTGTTGATGAACGCGCAGTTGTCCACTGTCAATGAACCTTTCAGAAGACCGCAGATGGTGGTGTTAGGACCATTCACGAAAGTACAGTTACGCACGAAGACATTGAGATTGTTCACCTTGCCGGCAACACCGTCGAAATAGATGAAGTAAGTCTCCTGGGTATATACTTCCTTGTTTTCGAGGTTAGGACCACCCTGTCCCTTGGATCCTTCACGCATCATGAACGGAGTCTCCACTCCCTCCGGCCAACCTTCGCCACGGAGATTGTAGCCGATGGCATTGCCCTTGTTGAACACGAAACCGTCGATCACGAGGGTAGAGGCAGGTTTTTCAATGCTGCGGATCTGGATAGTTCCGCGTCCCTGTGAAGAGCCGTTGGAATTGTCATCCGGAGCGATGGTCGTAAGATATTTGAGCACATCACGCTCGGAAAAATCCGCATTGTAGCCGCCCATAATCACGAGTGGCTTGTCAATGATGATATTGCCCTTGTTCAGGAGGCCGAAATAGTTGCCTTCCGCAACTCTGATTTCAGAACCGTCAGATGCCAGGTCGATGGCCTTCTGAATATTCTTTACTGCTGTTGAAGGACTGAGTCCGTCATTCTTGTTGGAGCCGCTGCGGGACACATAATATGTCGGGCCTGAAGCTCTCGGCACAGCCACAGCACCTGATGATGCTGAGCCGGCATTGTCCACTGCCGTATTCACTTTTTCTGTAGCGTTATTTGCCGCATCCTTCAGTTTCTTCAGAAAACCCTGACCGTTTGAAGGTGTCGTCAAAGCCAAAAGCGATACTGTCAGCGCGACTGTTTTCAATAATGTGGTATTTCTCATAAACAAGAACTGTTAAAAGTAATAGTTGAGCGAGACATTGAAGCCAATGTTTTCAGTTCCATAGAGAACAGCGCTGCTGCCCGGGCTTACAAGGTCATTGTACTGCTCCACTCCTCCTGTCTTGGAAGAGAAGCCTTCGAACTTGGTCCAGGTCTGAGGCTGGAAAATGAACATCACAGGAGTGAAGGTCATGGCACCGGCAAGAGAAATGCGTCCGGTCATGAACCACTCCACACCCATATCGGCATTGATACCGATACCGTGGATGTAACCTACATTGTAACGTCTTGTCGGACGGGCATACGCGATGCCGAGCTGCGACTGGAAGTCATTGAGTGTAGGGTTTTTGGCACCCGCAGGAGCCGGACGCGTCATCGGCATTGACGAAGGCACGCGGTTTTCCGGTGTCATGGCGTTGCCGTACTTGAAATTCAGACTTCCGCCGGCGATGGCATAGGTAAGGCCAAATCCCGCAGAGAAGCGGAGAGGGCCTTTTCCTGCCAGATACTGCATACCGACAGAGAGGCTACCGCTGTTGAGATTGGACAGCACCGCATCCGCAACCTGATTCTTGGAATCCGGATTGACAGCCTTGGCGAGGTCGTCGTCCACATATTCACGGTAATTGATATGGCTTCCGTTGAGACCGAGCGTGGCACGGACTGCCCAATTGTCACTCAGGTAATATCTTACGCGGAATGCTGCCAGAGGATCCTGTGAAAGGATGAACATCTGCTTGCTGGACGTTGCCATCCCTTCGATGAAATCACCGGCGAAATCACCATTGTCCGGCTGCATTTTCAGCCTATACGAGAGAGTCGCAGGGTTGAAAGTGACACCGATGGACCAATCGCCGCGCTTTGGTGAGAAATGAGGAGCCTTGTCAGAGTACACATGATTGCACGTGATACGCTTGCCTTCAGGGACATTGCTCTCCCCCTGCGCCTTCGCGCCCACGGATGCCAATGTCAATGCCGCAAGACTCAATATCAGAAATTTTTTCATTATAAAGTCGATTAAATGTTAGTTGTTGAAATTCAGACATGCAGACATCTGTCTTGCAAGACATGAAGAGCATTACGGCTGAACAAGTCCAGGCTTGGAAATATATGCAGCAGGTTTCATGTCAAGCTGGAAATAGGCTGCAGTGCCACAAGTAACCGATTTGGCAACCTCCGCATGGAAATACGTGCTGCCGGTGTGTTTGTCTGTTTTGCCTGTTTCTGATGCTTCTGACTGTGACATTGCAGTGCATTCCACTTTGATTTCCAGATTCTGGCCTACAGGACATCCGATAGTGGTCTCGAAATATCCGTTAGGGAGAGTCTTGATGGCTTTCAATGCATATTCTACATTTCCCTTGTCATCTTTCTGTCCATAGAAAACATTCACATCCAGACCTACACCTGCAGGAACCGGATCTTTGCCTGTAGGAACGAATCTCACGTGACCGCAGACAATGCTCTTCACCGGAAGATTTGCTTCCGTAAGGTCAGTAGGGTCCACATTCTCGCAGGAAACACAGGCTGTTCCTGCCAATGATACTATAACCATGAGGCATGCAAGTCCTTTCATCTTGGCGATGGACATTTTCCTGAATTCCTTGAGCATCGGTTCCAATGCGAGGGAAGCTTTTCGTGCGCGCAATCCTGCCGCCTTGTTTCCCTTCTTCTCCTGTGCTGTAGCGTCGCGAAGCATCGACTCCGCCGCCTTCTTGATTTGTTTCAAAAGTTCTTCCATAATAAAGTGTGTATTAATTGATTGATTTGAAAGTAAAAGTTTTCTTATTACCGAAATCATCCGAAAAAACAAGTCTAGTCGCCGGGCTACTAGAAGTAGGATATTCCCGTACGAATCTTTCGTGATACAGGTAATATTCATGAGGATTATCCTGTTTAGCCGAATTAGTGACTATGATCCTAGGGAAACGATATAGCACATTGCCAAACTTCACTCTAACGAAAATGCTTCCATCTGAGAATAGCTCTGACTTTGGAATTTTAATGCTCTCGCTGCTTCCATTATTATAATCAATAAACAGGTTGCCCTTATTCTTACCAATTTCAAAGCGGGTATCCGAATCGAATTTCACCCATTCACGAATATAGAAACCGGCAGATAGTGCCGTGCCATAATCATCTTTGGCTTCTATTGAATAGTACTCAGGTTCTTGATATTTAGTGGGATACTTTTTGGTGAAAACACCAAAGATATTCCAAGGCCTCAGCACATTAATTCTAATATCATCGAATTCACCGATATAACTATGGTTCTTGCTCTTTTCTATCGCCGACGCCCAAATCTGATCCCAATATGCTTTGTCAACAATAGGTTTTCCTGCTGCAGATGTTGCGATTTTAAGATAGGTGCCTGCATCGTTTTTCAATGGCATACCATCCAACACTTCACTCCAATATCCGCCAGTGGGATCCACATTACCATAACTATAATAGAGTTTGGCATCGTCCGGGAAATGGAATTTTGCCGAACTGATATATATCTTCCTGACCTGTCCGATTTCGTCTTCCACAGAAATCGGCATAGCTTCCATTTTGCGGTTAGGCGTGAATTCGATGGACATCAGCGAACCGGAGCTGTTGTTATTCAGCTTCGTCGTACCATATACGCTACCCAGGACACCGACATTTTCCCACTTCAGGCCGTCATAGGAACTATCAACTGTAAGCTTCGCAATATCAATCGTAGCGGTCTTGCCGATATCCACCTTGGCGTTGCTGGTATATGACTTGCCGTCCACAGTCACCCTCAAATTCTGAACTCCACTGAAGGCATTAGGACTATCAATGAAGATCTTATGTGTGAGCCTGTTGCCGGCATCATCAGTGCATACAAGGGTTGCCGTCTTGCTGCCGCTGAAAGTAGTAGTAGAAATCGGAGCGACGACAACACCGCTGGCAGCAACTGGGGAAAGACTGCATTCACACGAAGGAGATTCGATTGTCCACTTGAAATTAGTGAATGTGGTGAGGTAATTTCCGGAAGCATCCATAAGGCCGAACCCTGCATCGTTTCTGCCGTCATATGATGCACGGATTGTCGTGCTTTCACCTACAGGCTCAATCTTACCATTCACCAGGATACAGATCTTCGTCCCCGCCGGGAATGAAGCCTTGGATACCCTGACAGTGAATTTACGCGTATTCTCACCGCTTTCGTCGGTCGCTGTGATTTCAGCGGAACCATACTCGCCAAATGTCCGGATCTCCGCCATTGGAGAGAATCCTGTTCCGTCACTTGTTGCCGGAACCACCTTGGCTACGGATTCATTGCTGCTGGTCCAGACGGCATTCACCGCCGGAAACATCTGAACCGCCAGCATGGCTTCTCTGGCCATTTCCTCCACATCATTTACAGGAGTTTCCGTATATATCCGGCAAATCTTCGTATCGGATGTAAAATCATGCTTCTGTCTGGTGATGGTAAAGGTTTTCGTATAGACATTGTCATCCTCTTTCAGAGATACGGATACCTTGGTAGCCCCGACCTCGGACTTCTCCTCGAGATTAAGGATAATCTTACTTTCGCTGCGTTTATGTTTGGTTATGGAAACGATTCCCGAATTTTCATTATTAACCTCCACCGAAGATTCCAGAAGTTCGCCGCCATCTAATCTGATCATTTCAATGTAGCGTATTCCCTCATATGTAGGCATCCCGATATCAGTGATGTCGAAAGAGTCATCGTTCAGAATCTCCACATAACCGCTTTCACCTGATATTGATCTCCTCATGAGCTTGAAGATTGCAGGATAGACCGTAACCTCGATTTGCTGTGACGCGTCCGAATTATTATAAGGAGTCACCGTGATCTTGCATCCTCCCTCTTTCTTGGCATTGACAAAAGCCTTCCCGCTTTCAATGACGACTTCTGCGATTTCCGGGTTGTCCGATTTCCATTCCAGCGACGCGGCATTGGCCTTGGCAGGTTCCACTGTCAGTTTTATAGGCGTCGGCATGTCCATGTATGCGCTCATTGTCTTAGGAACGCTGAAACTGGTGACCGGAATCGGCACCACCTGCACGTCCAGGGTAGCCGAGACGTTGCCGCATTTGACAGTGATGACGGTATTTCCCGGCGCAATGGCTGTCACTTGGCCGTTGAACACTTCCGCTATGTTTGTATCAGAAGAGGACCATTCCATGACTGCAGTAGCCGCCGCGCTCTCAGGAACAGTGGCATACATTATATATCCAGTCTGGCCTTGGGAAAGGACCATGGACGATGATGCAGGATCCACGAAATATATCTTTTCGAGGGTATCTCCTCCCCCTTTTTCCTTTTTGCAGGAAAATGCGCATGCAAGCGACAGGAGTACTGCGACTGCTGACGTAAAGTACCGCATTGGATTTTGGATAATTTTAGGTATCATGATAAATCTGTATTTTTAGTGTTGGGCTAAGTTTATCGCCATTTATAACGTTTTTGCAAATGTAGAGCATCGGAACATTGAAACCTATAGGTAATTATACGTATTTTTTATTACGTAGGTAATCTCAAATCCGACTTTTTTTCACAACTGCCACATAAAAAGGCATTTTTTTATTTCCGAAAACCCATTGATTTTTATTAGATTTGCGATTACGGTCTGACGGACCACCACAATACAAGAAAAACTGATGAACAAGATACTCACGATACTGATAACGGTTCTGACAGCGCTTAACCTTCAGGCCGCAGACGTTGACTCACTTTTCACCCGATGGGAAAGCCTTACCGGAAGCCGGCGCGTGCGTACCGGTAATGAGCTTCTGGAGTTAGGCTACAAGGAGGGCATCATCCCGGAAAAACACACATACGGAAGAAGCCAGGCCATAGAATCCGAAGCGCGGATCTATGATATGATGTCGTGTTGGTATTTTGCCAATGACAAGTTCGACGAGGCATTGTCCGTGGCGCTCATGGCATTGCCCCTGTGCGAAAAATGCGATGACGAGACTCTGCTTGGCGACTGTATCAACAATATCGGTATCATCTACCAGCGCAAGGGAATGTTCGGTCAGGCCATAACCTATATGGAACGCGTTTACAGGCTGGACCTGAAATCAAAGAACAAAAGCGGAATGAGTTCCACGATGAACAATCTCGCTACTCTGTATCTCGCGACCGGTCAGGCCGAGACGGCATTGGGCTATGTTCTGCCGGCGATTGACATCGAAAGGGAAAGCGGTGACAGACAGCGGCTTGCGATCAGGCTCGGTCTCGCCTCAGACATATGGCTCGAAATGGGACACAGTGAGAAAGCATTGTCCTGCGTGGAAGAGGCATATCAGCTGGACAGCCAGGACAAGCGGGAAGGTAAGGCCGCGATCAGACTTTCCCAGAAAGCGGCGGTGCTGATTGCCAGAGGGGAAGACATTGAAGCTGAAAAATGCATTCTCAAGGCCATCCCTATCTTGGAGCAGAAAAACAATATCACGTCTCTGGCCATCTGTTACAACCAGCTGGGGCATCTTTACTATAAGTCGGAGCTCTACAAGCAGGCCGAGAAAACTTACAGGCAGGCCAGCGAATATGCATTGAAATCCGGAAGCGACTATGTCAGAAAGAAGGCGCTGAGCGGTCTGTGGCTATGCCAGAAGCATCTTGGCAGGCTGTCGGACGCTCTGGAGACTCTTGAACAATACACCCATCTTTCAGAGAAGATTTCCGAGGACAGGGCAGACTCGGCCGTGGAGAATTTCCGGGTAAGGTACGAGACGAAGGAAAAAGAGGAGAACCTGATCCGTGAGCAGGAAATGTCCAAGACCAGATTTGCCATAATGATGTGCCTGGGTATTTTCTGTATAATGCTGGCCATTCTGCTGGCCCTGTCATGGAGGATGCTCATCATCAGACGCCGCCAGGCAAGGATCCTGACCAAGAACGACGAGGTGAAGAGCAAGCTGCTGTCGCTTGTGCCGACAATAAAGGACAAGCCTGAGACTGCCCAGCTGAAGGAGATTGTCAATGATATAGAGACGATGGATGATGTCCCGAAGATGACCAGCCGCAAGCTCGAGGTCATCAGGTTGTGCTGCGAAGGCAGGACGTCCAAGGAAATTGCCGGCAGGCTCAATGTCTCCGTCCGTACTATCGACACTCATAAGAGCAACATTTTCAAGAAGTTGAATATCTCAAGCACGGTGGAACTGGTCAGATACGCCGCTAAGGCCGGTCTTTATACTCCTAATGTATCCGGCCACGATGACACGCCTGACGCATCAAAACAGCCTAATTCATAAAAACATTGTGAATTTCCCGTAATTTTTATACATTTGCGGACTATTATGCGCTTGCCGCATTGAAACGAAATAAAAAACATAAGAAAATATGGCACAAGAAACTCTTAAAGATCAGGAGAGACTGCAGAACGAGCAGGTTGCAGAAAAAGTATCTTCTGTAGAAAAATTCTTCAATGAAAACAAAAAAATCATTTGGGGCTGTCTCGGCGCAGTCATCGTAGTCGGTGTTGCAGTTCTGTGCTACCAGAAGTTCTACGCTCAGCCGCAGAAAGCTGAGGCTGCAGAGCAGATGTATCAGGCAGAAGCTAATTTCCGCGCCCAGAACTATGACCTCGCACTCAACGGAGACGGAAACGTGCTCGGTTTCAGCCAGGTCATTGACCAGTACGGCTCTCATGCCGGTGCTGCTGCGTATTTCTATGCAGGTGTGTGCGAACTTCAGCTCGGCAAATTCGAGGAGGCCCTCTCCTACCTCAGCAAATACAACGGAAAGGATGAGATTCTGAAGGCAAGAGCGCTTGCTTGCAAGGGTGACGCTTATGCAGGACTCGAGAAATACAAGGAAGCTGCAGGATGCTACGAGAAGGCTGCAGGTGTTGTGGACAACATGTTCGCTGCCGCTTATCTTCTGAAGGCGGGTGTCGCATGCGAGGAACTCGGTGATGACGCCAAGGCTCTTTCTTTCTACAAGAAGATCAAGGACCAGTATCCTCAGTCAATGGAAGGCTACGATATCGACAAATATATCAGCAGAATAGAGAACAAATAGATTATGGGAAGAGCTTTTGAGTTCAGAAAAGAGAGAAAGATGAAGCGTTGGGGCCACATGGCCAAGACCTTCACCAAAATCGGAAAAGAAATTACTATCGCTGTCAAGCAGGGCGGTCCTGATGTGATCGGCAACCCTCGTCTCCGTGCGCTCATCGCAGAGGCAAGAAACGAGAACATGCCTAAGGATAATATCGAGAGAGCCATCAAGAAGGCTACCGACAAGAGTCTCGGTGATTTCAAGGAGGTTACTTTCGAGGGTTACGGCCCGTTCGGTGTCGCTTTCCTTGTTGAAACTGCTACAGACAACAATACCAGAACAGTGGCCAATGTCCGCAGTTATTTCACCAAATGCGGCGGCACGCTCGGAACAAGCGGAAGCGTAAGCTTCATGTTCGACCACAAGTGCGTGTTCAGAATCAAGTACCAGGAAGGTCTTGACATCGATGAACTCCAGCTTGCACTTTGCGACTACGATGATGACCCTGAGGTGTTCGTCGAGGAGCAGGAGGATGAGGACGAGAACATCACCAAGAACGTAGTGATCTACGGTGCCTACGAGTCTTACGGCGGTATCCAGAAGTTCATCGAGGACAATGGCTACGAGCTCGTATCCGGAGGTTTCGAGAGGATTCCGAACACTGAACTGAAGGATGTAACTCCTGAGCAGCGCGAGACATTGAACAAACTCACCGATCTTCTCGAGAACGATGACGATGTCACCAACGTTTACAGCTTGATGAAACCGGCAGAGGAATAATTCGTCTGCACGACAATAAATAAAGGATTCACCCCGACTGAGATTCGTTTCAGTCGGGGTCGTTTTTTGCACATTCGCATTTGGACGAAATAATTGTTATATTTGCAGGTTATTAGATTCGAGTTTCGCAAATGCGAATCACAGCGGTTAGAGCCCGATAGGGCGATAGTAAGTCCCTTCCCCGAGGGGAGGGATTTAGGGTGAGGGTAACGTGATAAGACGTGCGTGGGGATTTGAAGCCTTCGAACAAGCGACGTCCCTCGAATTTAAGCGAATGTTCAGCAAGTAAACACCTTGCGAGACATTGGATAGAGTATAACTTAATAATTATATACAGCACAAATGAGTATCCAGCAGGATAATATCAAGAAACTGGTCGAGCGCAGAGCGGCAGCCGCTATGGGCGGTGGACAGAAACGCATCGATGCACAGCACCAGAAAGGAAAACTCACTGCGCGTGAGAGAATAGCATTGCTCCTGGACGAGGGCAGCTTCGAAGAATTCGACATGTTCGTACAGCACCGTTGCACGAATTTCGGAATGGAGAAACAGCACTTCGACGGAGACGGAGTGGTTACCGGACAAGGAACTATCGACGGAAGACTGGTTTATGTCTTCGCACAGGACTTCACGGTATCCGGAGGTTCTCTCGGAGAAGTTATGGCGCAGAAAATCTGCAAGGTTATGGATATGGCCACGAGAAACGGTGTGCCATGCATCGGCCTGAACGACTCGGGCGGTGCCAGAATTCAGGAAGGAATCAATTCATTGGCAGGATTCGGTGAAATTTTCGAAAGGAACATCCTCTCTTCAGGTGTGGTTCCACAGATTTCAGGAATTTTCGGACCTTGCGCCGGCGGAGCAGTCTATTCACCGGCATTGACCGACTTCACCATCATGGTGAAGAACACATCTTACATGTTCCTTACAGGCCCGGCAGTGGTCAAGAGCGTGACAGGCGAGACAGTGTCCTCCGAGGACCTTGGCGGTGCAAGCGTTCATGCCACCAAGAGCGGTGTGGCACATTTCGCGGCAGAGAACGATGAAGACGGTATCCGCATCATAAAGGAGCTCCTCAGCTACATTCCGCAGAACAATATGGAGGAGGCTCCGGTTGTTCCGACCAATGACCCTGTCAGCAGGACTGACGACGCATTGAACGAAATCATCCCGGACAATCCGAACAAGGCCTACGACATGTACTATGTCATCCGAAGCATTGTCGATGACGGCAAATTCTTCGAGGTTCACCAGTCATATGCGAAGAATATCATCGTGGGTTTCGCCCATATGAACGGACGCAGCGTAGGTATCGTGGCGAACCAGCCGAAATATCTCGCAGGCGTATTGGACATCAATGCTTCCAGAAAGGCGGCGCGTTTCGTGCGTTTCTGCGATGCCTTCAACATTCCTCTCGTCACATTGGTGGACGTGCCTGGCTTCCTCTGCGGAACCCAGCAGGAATACGGAGCCATCATTGCCAATGGAGCGAAACTCCTTTATGCTTATGGCGAGGCTACTGTGCCTAAGGTGACAGTGACATTGAGAAAGTCATACGGCGGAGCACATATCGTGATGAGCTGCAAGCAGATACGCGGTGACATAAATTACGCCTGGCCTTCTGCCAACATCGCAGTCATGGGTGCTGACGGTGCCGTGCAGATTCTTTACGGCAAGGAACTCAAGGCCGTGGAAGATCCTGCCGAGCAGGCTAAGCTTGCCGAAGAGAAGAAAAATGAGTACAATGACCTCTTCTGCAATCCTTATCAGGCAGCCAAGATGGGCTACATTGACGATATCATTGAACCGAGAAATACGAGATTCCGCGTTATCCGCGCATTGGAGCAGCTCGCCGGCAAGAAGCAGACTCTTCCAGCCAAGAAGCACGACAATCTTCCACTATAAAGCAGACGGACAATGAAACGTATATTATTGACAATCAGTACAATCCTTGCGTTTTCGATAGATTCCGCCCTGGGTCAGAATGTCAGTGACCTGATAATTTCAGAGGTTCTGGCTGAGCCGGACAGCACCGGTATCGTGGATGACTACGGAAGACGTAACGGATGGATTGAGATTTTCAACAAGTCTCAAGGAACGGTCAATTTCGGCGGCTGTTTCCTGTCCAATGACAGGAACAACCTGAAAATGAGCCTGATCCCGAAAACTGACAGCAGGACCAGAATAGGTCCTCGCCAGACGGTTCTGTTCTACGCAAGCGGAAACGGAAAGGAGGGTACTTTCTATGCAGATTTCAAGGTAGCGAAAGGCTCTACGGTCTATCTGGTCAGCAATGACGGCCGCACCGTTATCGACTCTCTTGAAGTTCCGGCAACACTCCCTGCAGGCAAATCCGTAATCAAACTTGCCCACGACCTCCGCCAGATGGAATTCGTGACTGAGGCTGAGGCGGCTGTACCTACGCCGGGCTCCATAAACGGGTCCCAGAACGTGGAGACCGGAAGTCAGAGAATGGAAAAAGAGGACGAACACGGGTTTGTTCTTACACTCGTGTCGGTATCTGTGGTATTTACAGCGCTCATCATCCTGTGGTGGCTGTTCAGCCTCCTGGGAAAGGCGTCCGGCGGTGAAGGCAAGAAATCCTGCACATGCAAGAAAGAGAGCCGCACCAAAGCCGGCAAATCCGGAAAGATGACACCTGAGACAGCCGCTGCGATAGCAATGGCATTGGACCAGGAAATGAACGGCGAGGTGTATGCGGCCATAGCTGCAGCTCTGCATCTCTATGCTGAAGAGTCCGTACACGACAAGGAAAGCTTCGTCATCACGATTCAGCACAAGCAGAGCAGCTGGAACAGCAAAGAACAGAATTTCAGGCAATTGCCGAGATAATCAACAGATAAAAAACAAAAATTATGAAAGAATATAAATTCAAGATCAATGGAAATGACTACAATGTAGCTATCAATTCCACCAACGGCAACCTTGCAGACGTTACTGTCAATGGCGTGTCATATCAGGTTGAGATGGAGAATGCCATGCCAGCTGCTGCGCCAGTTCAGGCTGCACCAGTGGCCGCTCCTGTTGCAGCACCTCAAGCCGCTCCGGTTCAGGCTGCCGCTCCTGCTGCAAAACCTGCCGGCGAGGGCAAGCCAGTAACTTCTCCTCTTCCTGGAGTCATCATCGAAGTATCTGTAAAAGAGGGTGATACCGTGGCTGCAGGACAGAAAGTGGCGGTTCTCGAGGCAATGAAGATGGAGAATGAAATCCAGGCTGACAGAGCGGGCGTAGTGACCAAGATCAATGTAAGCAAAGGCGATTCAGTGCTGGAAGGCGCCGCTATCGTAACTATCGCATAATCTCCTGCTTATGGATCAGATAATAAGCAGTTTACAGCAATTCTGGGAGTTCACGGGCTTCTGCAATATGACTTGGCAGCACATCGTGATGATTGCCATCGGAATTGTCTTTATAACCTTGGCCATTGTCAAGGAATGGGAGCCTCTGCTCCTGGTGCCGATCGGCTTCGGTATGATCATCGGAAATATCCCAATGTTTCCGGGACTGAATATCGGAGTCTATGAGGACGGCTCTGTGCTGAACATCCTTTATCAGGGTGTGCGCCAGGGGTGGTATCCCCCGCTGATTTTCCTGGGTATCGGTGCAATGACTGACTTCTCCGCACTTATCTCTCAGCCGCGACTGATCCTTATCGGCGCTGCTGCACAGATGGGTATTTTCGGAGCATATCTGTTGGCATTGTCAATGGGATTCATGCCTAATGAGGCCGGCGCTATCGGTATTATCGGTGGTGCAGACGGTCCTACCGCGATTTTCCTTTCGTCCAAGCTCGCTCCGGACCTTATGGGTGCGATTGCCGTGTCGGCTTATTCCTACATGGCACTTGTTCCGGTCATCCAGAAGCCTATCATGCTTCTGCTCACGACCAAGAAGGAAAGGCTTATCCGTATGCCGTCTCCTCGCGTTGTAAGCCAGAGGGAAAAGATCATTTTCCCGATTGTGGGCTTCCTCACGACTGCGTTCATCGTCCCTTCTGGTCTCCCGCTTTTAGGCATGTTGTTCTTCGGTAACTTACTGAAGGAGAGCGGAGTGACAAGGCGTCTTGCAGAAACTGCAAGAGGACCGCTCATCGACGTCATCACGACATTGATCGGTCTTACTGTGGGCTGCTCGACTCAGGCTGACAAATTTCTTTCAGCGACATCCATCAAGATTTTCGCGCTCGGTCTTCTGTCGTTCATCATTGCTACGGCCTGCGGTGTCCTGTTCGTGAAGTTCATGAACTTGTTCTGCCGTGAAGGCCGCAAGATAAATCCGCTTATAGGCAATGCCGGTGTATCCGCAGTGCCTGACAGCGCCCGCGTTTCCGAAATGGTAGGACGTGAGGCTGACCCGAGCAACCATCTTCTGATGCACGCCATGGGCCCGAACGTAGCCGGTGTCATCGGTTCAGCAGTAGCCGCCGGCATCCTCCTCGGCTTCCTCGGCTAGCCCCGCATATTCGGCAATTCATTCTACAACTTCAAATCTTACTATCAATTATGAGCAACAAGTACTTTCCTGATGAACAGATTTCTTTCAATGACTTGTATTTCGTCTGCTATATGATAGAGCGAGTTGCCAGAAAGATTCATCAGCGCAACAAATATGTGGTTGAACACCTTGGGACAGATGGCTTGCTACACGAGTTGTCTATAGCAGAAACCAGTCATTGTCTAAATCCTGAGCAGGTAGAAGCGGAATGGATCGACAATTACAAACTCGAAGCAGGAAGTTTTGATGTCACACAGATTTCGCCTCGCTTTACCGATAAGGTTCCAACACCTACGCAAATGGGAAAAGTGTATGCAAGATTAGTCCAATCATTATTGACCGACGACAATCTGCCTGAGGAAATGCTGCGTGTTTACAACTCCCCTGTCTGCGAAGTCATTGACAATTACAACACCGGAGCTTACTACGAGCCGAGTTACGTGCAAACCCGAGCATTTCTTAATGGCGGGTTTTAACCCCGCTTACGCGGAAATTTACAGACCTTCTTCTTTGGCCTTGTCCCAGATGGCATCCATCTCGGACAGGGTCATTTCTTTTAGTGAACGACCTTGGCGGAGGGTGTGCTCTTCGAGATAGGTGAAACGGCGGCGGAACTTGTCGCAGGCACGATTCAATGCTGTGTCCGGATTAAGACCGTAAAGCCTTGCAGCATTGACAGTAGCGAAGAGGAAATCGCCCAGCTCCTCCTCGGCGCGGTCCCTCGCGGAACCGGGAACCGGGGTAATCGTGTAGCCGGCCGGGGCCTTGTCCAGTTCGCCTTCCTCGCGGGCCATAGCCTCGAGCTCAGCTTGGAACTCTCCCTGCTCCTCCTTGACCTTGTCCCAGACCTGCGCAGGGCATTCCCAGTCGAAACCGACTCCCCTCGCCTTGTCCTGCATCGAGTAGGCCTTAAGGATAGGCGGCATCGAATCAGGAACACCGGAAAGGACACGTTTGTTTCCACCCTTCTCCTTCATCTTCATAAGCTCCCAGTTCTCCGAAACCTGCTCAGCATCAGAAGCTTTCTTGTCAGAGAATACATGAGGATGGCGGAAAATCATCTTTTCGCAGAGCCGCCTGCAGACATCTACAATATCGAATTCGCCCTGCTCTTCAGCCACCTTGGCATAGAAAACAATATGAAGCAGAAGGTCTCCGAGTTCCTTCTCCACATCCTTGCCGGACTTCTTCATCACGGCATCGCTCAGTTCATAGACCTCCTCCACAGTCATCGGACGCAGAGTATCCCAAGTCTGTGCAGCATTCCAGGGACAGCCTGCCCTGAGTTTGTCCATCACGTCCAGCACCTGGCCGAACGCAGCAAGTTTCTCTTCTTCAGTATGTTTCATATTGTTATCAGTAAGGACAACAAAAATACGAAATTTTCAGAAAAAAGGCTTAACTTTGCGATTATTGTAACGTATTAACACATATAGCAGCAATACTATGAAACACCCGATTTATGTTACTGCTGACGAAGCTGTAAAAGCAGTCAAGACAGGTGACCACATACACCTGAGCAGTGTAGCCAGCGTACCGCACGTACTTATCCAGGCATTGTGCAGAAGGGCGGACAACGGCGAAGTGAGAGACCTTCATTTCCATCATTTCCACACAGAAGGACCGGCTCCATATTCAGAACCGCGCTACGATGGGATCTTCTTCGACCAGGGATTTTTCCTCGGACCCAATGTAAGGGCCAATGTCAATGCAGGTTACGCGGACTATCTTCCGGTACATTTGGGAGAATCACAGAAACTGTATAGAAGCGGCGCACTCAGATGCGACGTGGCGATGGTGCAGGTCTCGCTGCCGGACGAAAACGGAATGTTCTCGTTAGGCACATCAGTGGACTGCTCTCTCGCAGCTGTTGAAAGCGCAGGCACAGTAATAGCTGTTGTCAATGAAAATGTTCCTTATGCATACGGCGATCTCGTGTCACCGGGACTGATAGACTATCTCGTAAAAGACAATACTCCTCTGGTAACCAAGGCATTCGCTGAGCCGGACGAGACCGAGAAACTCATAGGAAAGAACTGCGCGGAACTCGTTCCTGACGGAGCCTGCCTCCAGATGGGCATCGGAGCATTGCCTAATGCACTGGCCGCAGCGCTGACAGACCACAAGAACCTCGGTCTGCACACGGAAATGTTCGCCGACGGCATTCTGAACCTTATAAAGAAAGGTGTCATCAATGGAATGCACAAGAAGATCGACACTGGAAAAGTAGTGGCTTCATTCCTGCTCGGATCGGAAGAAGTGTACAAATTCATTGACCATAATCCTGACGTCCTGATGAAGGACATCAAATACACCAATGACCCGTGGATCATCGCTCAGAACCCTGAGATGATGGCCATCAACTCCGCTACAGAGGTGGACCTGACCGGCCAGATCAGCGCAGACTCCATCGGCACGAGGATATTCTCAGGCACAGGCGGGCAGGTGGATTTCGTAAGAGGCGCGACAATGTCAGAAGGCGGAAAATCCGTTACGGCATTCGCTTCCAGGACCAAGAAGGGGCAGACCAAGATCGTCCCTGTTCTGAACCCTGGTGCAGGTGTGGTAACCCCGAGGGCTGATGCACACTGGATAGTGACCGAATACGGTGCTGTCGATCTGTACGGAAAATCTCTCCAGGAAAGGGCCAAACTGCTCATCAGCATTGCCCATCCTGACGACAGGAACGACCTCGACAGAGCAGCATTCGAGAGATTCGGACCGCATTACCACAACTTCTCGATTTAAGTCACAACTATTTTTAAAGTACGATATTTGCAGCAGACCTTGCTTCGAGAATAAAAGAACTACTTGACGATGAAAAGAATGATGAATTTCGTCAATGCATTGATTGTCATCGCATTGACACTGGCAGGCTGCAGCGATGAAGGGACAGGAAGAAGACCGGAGCCCAAACCTCAGCAGCCACCGAAACAGGAGACCACATTTCAGGTCAATCCGGACTGGACTCTTTCCCACAAGCGGGAAGTCATCACCGACGAGAACGGATTCAGGGCCGATGTTGATGTCATCACGGTAAGAAGTCTGGACCAGGAGACATACTGGCTTGACGTGCTTACCGCAGAAAATTTCGAACTGTGGTACAAAAGCGATGTAGTGGAATATATAAAGGACGAGCCGAACTTCTATAACGGCGAGTTGTACAAGGGAACAAACTACATACAGTTCGACAGGTTGCGTTCCGGAAAGTGGATTGCGGTAGCCTTCGGCATGACTTCCGACAACAAACCGACAGGAGACTATGCCATATTGGAGTTCACCCTGAATGAAGATGCTCCTGAGGCGGATTTCACCAAATGGCTGGGCGACTGGAAAATAACGGGAGCCAGCAAGTCCGACCATTCGAAAGAGATATCATACGACTTGAAGATCACCTCTTCGGATGCGAATTATCTGGTGAACATCACCGGATGGGAAAAGGGAAAAATCAATGCAGATGACACCGACATGTCCGACTATATCTTGGAGGCGCAGTACGACAGGTTCACCAAGACGCTACTGTTCAAGAGTTTATATCTCGAGACCGAGGAAATCGACGGCAAGGAGTATGACCTGTGCTTCTACGGCAATTTCCACTATGACGGGTCAATGAACTTCAACGACATCGAAGTAGGAGAGCATGTAGTCACTGACAACATCATCATAGCTGAGAGCACCAAACTGAGCGATGATGGAACAAATGCCACGGTGGATGGTCTGAACTTCAACTTCGAGCACAACAACAGGACCTACAGGACGGTGCTTACGTCAATGCAGTATTACGCCTATCCGCTCGACGAGAATGACCTGGGCATCTACTCCAAGCACGACGACGTCCCGGTATTCCCTCTGACCATGACAAGGACTTCCGCAACAGTCGCAGGCCAGGCTACAGGAATAAGCGCAGCGTCCAGGGCCAAAGTCCTCAAGATCAGGACCGGACGGTTCAATGCCGCATCTCACAGCTTCCGTCAATCATCCTCAGACAAAGTACGTCAGGCAAGGTAATTCGATCCTGACTTACAAATACCATAAAAGGCTGACTCCGAAAATGAGCCAGCCTTTTATAGTATGGAGCGGTATTGACCGCTGCGTGATTATTCGGAGAGACGTGCCTTGATGGCCTTGGTCTGCTCTTCAAAACCAGGTTTCTCGAGCAATGCGAACATATTCTTCTTGTAGGCCTCGACACCAGGCTGATTGAACGGATTGACTCCGAGAATGTAAGCGCTGACGCCACAGGCAAATTCAAAGAAATAGAAGAGAGCTCCGAGAGTCTTCTCATTGATACGCTCTACAGACACTTCCATCTGAGGAACGCCGCCGTCGATGTGGGCAAGCTTGGTTCCGAGCTGAGCCATGGCATTGCAATGCTCCACGTGCTGGCCGGCAAGGTAATTCAGCTGGTCGAGATTCTGAGGATCGCTGCCGATGACTACGCTGCGGTTGCTGTTTTCCACTGTGACCACAGTCTCGTACATAATCCTTGCACCGTCCTGGACGAACTGGCCGAGTGAGTGAAGATCAGTAGTATAGACCACTGAAGCAGGATAGATACCTTTCTTGTCCTTACCTTCAGACTCACCATAGAGCTGTTTCCACCACTCGCCGAGATACTGGAACTTAGGAGTGAAAGAAACCAGGACCTCTACACTCTTGCCATAGACAGAGTGAAGAAGATTACGCATTGCAGCATATTCTACAGCCGCATTCTTTTCTGATTTCTCAGCAAGAGCCACCTCTTCCTCCTTAGCGCCTTCGAGCAGGGCACGGATATCGAAACCTGCAAGAACGATCGGCAGAAGACCTACCGGAGTAAGCACGGAGAAACGGCCTCCGACATTGTCAGGAACGACAAATGTCCTGTAGCCTTCCTGTGTGGAGAGAGTCTTGAGCGCTCCCTTGTGGGCATCAGTAACAGCTACAATACGTGCAGCAGCCTCTTTCTGACCATAGGTCTCCTCAAGATGCTGTTTCACGATTCTGAAGGCTACGGCAGGCTCTGTAGTGGTACCTGATTTGGAAATCACCACGCAAGCCACGTTTCTTACCTTCATCAAGTCGATAAGTTCGCTTACATACTCCTCAGAGAGGTTATTGCCGGCAAAAACGACCTCAGGAGCACCGGACTGCCTCATCTCTCTCGCAAAACTGTGGGAAAGAGCCTCGATAGCGCATTTTGCGCCAAGGTAAGAGCCACCGATACCGATAACTACCACGAGATCAACATTTCTGTTTTTCCAGTCATCACGTACATCCTCGCACGCTTTGACCAGAGACTCAGGAGTCTGTGACGGAAGATGCTTCCATCCGAGGAAATCGTTTCCGGCTCCGCTTTCACTTTCGAGAACGTCGTAAGCAGCGAATGCCTTTTCAAGATATTCCTTGTACTCAGAATCTTTAACAAAGGAGGAACATCCTCCAACATTGATTTTTACCATAATTTTATAATTTGAAAAATCTGTTCCGTTTCCTTTTCAGGAAGCCGGAACAGATTCAGTATTATTTGCTCTGTGCAATGGCTGCCTGAGCTGCGGCAAGACGTGCGATAGGCACACGGAACGGTGAGCAGGAAACGTAGTCGATTCCGATTCTGTTGAAGAACTTGATTGAATCAGGATCTCCACCGTGCTCTCCGCAGACACCGCACTTGAGTTCAGGTCTCTTCGAGCGGCCGGACTGGATACCGTACTCGACGAGCTTGCCGACACCCTTCGTGTCAATGGTCTTGAACGGATCAGCATCCAGGAGCTTGTTTCCGAGGTATTCACCCATGAATGTTCCTACGTCGTCACGTGAGAATCCGAAGGTCATCTGGGTAAGGTCATTGGTACCGAATGAGAAGAACTCGGCTGTGCGGGCCATTCTGTCACCGGTAAGAGCAGCACGAGGGATCTCGATCATTGTACCGAACTGGTATGTGATTGCCTGGCTGTATTTGCCCTCGACTTCAGCCTTCACTCTGTCGCAGATAGCTTTCTGGAAGCTGAGCTCACGAGCTGAAATGGTAACAGGAATCATGATCTCCGGCTTAGGATGCAGGCCTTCTTTCTGAAGTTCAGCAGTAGCTGTGAAGATAGCCCTGTACTCAACCTCGGCGATAAGAGGGAATGACACGTGGAGACGTACTCCGCGGTGACCCATCATAGGGTTGACCTCGTGGAGAGACTCGCCTCTCTTCTCGATTTCCTCAACAGTTACGCCAAGTTCCTTTGCGAGTTCCTCTTTCTTCTCTTCAGTACGAGGAACGAACTCGTGGAGAGGCGGGTCGAGGAGACGGAATACGACCGGCTTGCCGTCCATTATTCTGAGAGTGCTCTTCACTGAAGCCTTGATAAACGGCTCGAGCTCTGTAAGAGCCTCTTTTCTTTCTTCATCTGTATCACAGAGAATCATCTTGCGGAGTTTTGCGAGAGGAGTCTCTGAATTTCTTCCGTAGAACATGTGCTCGAGACGGAACAGACCGATACCTTCAGCACCGAATGAAAGTGCCTTGGAAGCATCTTCCGGTGTATCTGCATTGGTACGGATACCGAGCTTGCGGAACTTGTCAGCGAGAGTCATGAACTTCACGAACAGCGGGTTCTCTGAAGCGTCCATAGTCTCGATCTGAGCATTATAGACAAGCCCCTTCGTACCATTGAGACTGAACCAGTCGCCTTCCTTGAACTTGTTGTCGTGACCTGCGAAAGTGACAGTCTTCTTCTCGAGGTCAATGTGCATTGCATCGCAACCTACGATACAGCACTTGCCCCATCCGCGGGCAACCAGCGCAGCGTGTGAAGTCATACCTCCACGTACTGTAAGAATACCTGCAGCCGCTCTCATACCCTCGATATCCTCAGGTGAGGTCTCTTCGCGGACGAGAATGACTTTCTTGCCGTCTGAAGCAGCATTGACAGCATCCTCAGGGGTGAACACGAGTGTTCCTACCGCTCCACCAGGTGATGCAGGAAGACCCTGGGCCATAACCTGAGCCTTCTTCTCGGAAGCAGGGTCGAGGATAGGGTGAAGAATCTCGTCGAGCTGTGCAGGAGAAACACGCATTACAGCGGTCTTCTCGTCGATCATGCCCTCTTCGAGCATATCGATAGCCATCTGAAGTGCTGCGAGACCTGTTCTCTTGCCGATACGGCACTGGAGCATCCAGAGGTGGCCTTCCTGGATAGTGAACTCGATGTCCTGCATATCGTGGAAATGCTCCTCGAGTCTGGTCCTGATGGCGTCGAGCTCTTTATATACCTCAGGCATAGCCTTTTCGAGTGACTGGAGATCCTTGTTCTTCTCAGTCTTGGTAGCCTCGTTCAGCGGGTTAGGTGTACGGATACCTGCAACGACATCCTCTCCCTGGGCATTGATAAGCCACTCACCGTAGAACTTGTTGTCACCGTTGGCAGGGTTACGTGAGAAAGCCACACCTGTAGCTGATGTGTTGCCCATGTTTCCGAATACCATTGACTGTACGTTTACAGCTGTACCCCAATCATCTGGAATTTTCTCGATTTTTCTGTATGTGATGGCACGTTTTCCGTTCCATGACTTGAACACGCCACCGATTGAGCCCCAAAGCTGAGCCTTTGCAGTATCAGGGAACTCTACACCGAGAACCTCCTTTACCTTGACCTTGAACTTGTCGCAAAGGTCCTTGAGCTCTTCTGCTGTAATGTCAGTATCTGACTTATAGCCTTTAGCCTCTTTCAACTCAGACATCATTCTGTCGAGCTGCTGACGGATACCCTTGCCGTCCTCCGGCTCGATACCCTCGGCTTTCTCCATAACGACGTCAGAATACATCATAATCAGACGACGATATGCATCATATACGAAACGAGGATTGCCGGTCTTCTTGATCATTCCCGGAAGAGTCTCAGAGCAGAGACCGATATTCAGGATAGTATCCATCATACCAGGCATTGAACTTCTTGCGCCTGAACGGCAACTTACCAGAAGCGGATCATTAGGATCACCGAACTTCTTGCCCATGAGTTTCTCTGTAGCCTCGAGCGCCTCTGCAACCTCTTTCTTGAGGGCGTCAGAATAACCGCCGCCGAGAGAATAATACTCGGCACAGCACTCGGTCGTAATGGTAAATCCTGCAGGAACAGGCATTCCGAGAAGGCTCATCTCGGCGAGGTTCGCGCCCTTACCGCCAAGGAGTTCACGCATGGTTCCGTTTCCCTCGGCTGTCTTGCCTCCGAAACGATAAACCCTTTTCTTGTTTTCGATCATATTGTAAATTGGTTTTTGAAATTTTCACCTAAATCCATAGAGACTGCAAATATAGTCATTTTCTATGGTTCTTTCCATAGAGTTCCATGGAATTTATGATATTCTGCCATATACTGTACAGTCCGCCGGCTACGGAAGTTACAGGCGTAAAATATGAATATCCGAGCCAGATAAGAAATCCGGTATTTTTCTGACCGAGCGCCTGACCTGCCGTAAGGATATCCACATCCGCGCAATCAGGATGACGCTTACGGGACAATGCTCCGGCAGCCCTTCCCACAGCGAACTGCACCAGCGTACAGACCAGAGAAATCACGCCTATCAGCACCACTATCCAGAACGAGATATGGCTCAGCACCAATGCCCTCGTCGCAAGGAAGATGGCCAGGGTCAATGATATGCCCCATACATAGAAGGCCCATCCGGTATAACGCATCAGCCACCTCTGGAGCCTCCCGGCGGTATATCGCACGAGCCACGCCAGTAGAAGAGGCAGCACCAGCAACGGGAATATCTTCAGCGAGATGGCTACCAGGGCGCTCATGAAGGACACCCCCGATGACGGATTGAAAATCGGTATGACCACAGGGATAGCCACGGACACCGCCACATTTACCAGCACGACATAAGACACTGTGTCAGAGAGCTTTCCGCCAAGCTTATGAGTAATCACACCGGCAGCCGCAGCCGTCGGGCAGACAAAGCACAGCATGGCGCTCTCCACAAGAACCTTCGCATTGCCGTCAGGAAGAGCGATGGCCACACCTGTCAGCGCAATGAAAGTAAGCATCTGAAAGCCCAACAGCACGAAATGCCATCTCCTGAAGCGCAGGTCGTGGGGCGAAATCCTGTTGAACTGCAGGAATAGCATCACGGCTATCAGCACCGGCTGCACATTCTTCGCAAAAGCCGACACTCCAGGCTCGACATTTTCTGCCAGATAAGGCACGTTGTAAAGCACCAGATATGCTGCCGCGCCTAAAGATATGGCTAACGGCAGCATCCAGTTCTCAAGAAATTTCTGCATTTTCTTCTACAATAATTTTGCTGCAAGGTCAGACAACTCGCTCCGCTCACCCTTATTCAGGAATACGTGTTCGAAAAGCTTCTGCCCTTTCATCTTCTCTCCAAGATGAGTCAGACCGTTGGACCACTGGTCCAGATACGGCTGGTCAATCTGGAAAATATCTCCGGTAAACACCATCTTGGTCCCTTCTCCAGCCCTGGTGATGATCGTCTTGATCTCGTGCGGAGTCAGGTTCTGAGCCTCGTCAATGATGAAGTACGCATTGCCCAAACTTCGTCCTCTGATATACGCAAGCGGCGTAATGAGCAGCTTCTCGTCTTTCACCAACGCCTCCAGACGCTGATATTCCTTGCTGCTCGGGCGGTACTGTGCCTTGATCACATTCAAGTTGTCCATAAGCGGCTGCAGGAACGGCGACATCTTGTTCTTCTGGTCTCCTGGGAGGAAACCGATATCCTGATTGCCGAGTATGACCGTCGGTCTGGACAATATGATCTGGTCATAATCCCTTTCCTGCTCCAGAGCAGAAGCCAATGCCAGGAGCGTCTTTCCAGTTCCGGCTCCGCCCGTCAGAGACACAAGCTTGATCTTCTTGTTCAGGCACGCGTCGATGGCGAATTTCTGTTCATCATTCCTCGGCTTGATTCCACAGGCCTCACGCTTGCGCACAAGCAGGATCTTGTCAATGTCCTCATCATATCTCGCGCACAAGTTATCCTCATTCTGGGCCTTGAACTTGAAAAGCTGGTTCGGATACGGACGCTCATGGCAGACAGCCCGCCAATCGACCGCATTGTTCTGACTGTAGGCGAGTTCCTGAAGCACCTCGGCCGGAGCATTGTCTATAAAATGGACCTCCTTCTGGGACGTCTCCACCTTCGCCTCCTCTACCCTGTCAGTCAGATAATCCTGCGCCACCATACCGACAGCCTTGGATTTCATCCTCAAGTTTATGTCCTTGGTCACAAGCGCCACGAACCTGTCAGGATTGTGGTCTCGCACCCAGATGGCAGTAGCAAGTATCCGGTGGTCCTGTATATCGTCGTGGAACAGGTCCTTCAGACTGTCCGGGAACGGATGGTTCGGCTCAATCTTGATATCACCCAAGCCCTTGCCTATCGGAACGCCTTCTTTCCCGAACATCCTGCCCTCGGTAAGCCTGTCAATGTCACGCATGAATCCGCGGGCATTGTAGCTGAGCGCATCGGTGCCCTTCTTGAACTTGTCGAGTTCCTCGAGGACTGCGACAGGGACCACGATATCATTGTCCTGGAACTTTCTTATCGCCTTATAATCGTGAAGAATAATGTTGGTGTCCAAGACGAAAATCTTCGGCTTCTTGGGCCCGTTTCCCTTGCCGGGAACATTTGCATACTTACTTACCATATCCGACGTATAATTATCTGGTTATTGTCAGTCTTCACCCTCTGGAGCATCCCTCTGCGCCAGAAGCGCCCTCAAGATACCCGAAACGCCCGTAGCGGAATTGCCGGTTATGTTCAGTCCCTTCTCCGCAGGATGGCCTATCGGATAATAAGCCACATCCTGAAGAAGCATTTCCGCATCCAAGTAGTCGAAATCGATGTCCTTTATCTCTATCAATGCCCCGGGCACTTCGCCGAAAAGCACATTGACCTGGCTCTGCTCTCCATAGGATTTCATGATCCCCGAGATATCAATATCCATACCACGGACACCGCCTCCCGTCATCGTCGCCAATGCAGCAAAAAGGCCGCCCTCACCTACCGTAACGCCCGAAAGCACCACTCCGTCCTCCACGAATTCGCGCACAACCTCGTAGCAGTCCAGGAAATAGTCCGAATCAATGTCATCCGGCGCCTTGCCCCCCGATATGCCGCTCAGCCTGGACAGCAGCGAACCGCCAAGTCTGAACTTGCCCGTATCGAAAGGTATGTATATCAGCCAGTTGTCTTTTTCGCCGGACAGCACAGCCGGACAGCGGCGTCCTTCTCCGAGAGCCGGCGACTCCGTCTTGAACGGAACCTCACAGAACGGCAGCGGGTTTTCAGGCTCCTCATCGTCCTCCTCCATCCGGGCACCTTCAGACACATTCACCGAAACTTTTACGGAACATCCGCCTGTACACTCCCTGAAGTCATACCCCGCCAGACGCACACCGAGCATATCCAGATAATCGCAGGCCGCCTCCACAGAGTAGTAGAACGCCGCCATACTGCCCACCGGAGCCATGTCCCATTCCCACAATATGCTTACCTCCAGATCTCCGGACCGGAAATGTCCTTCGCGCCAGATAACTTCGGTCAATGCCTTTGCTATCTCCGCGCACGTCATGCTGTCAGCACAGAAAGACGGAATCTTTCTGCTTTCCGCTACATCCGGCAAACTGCCAAGTATAAGATTTTCAGCAACTTGGAGCTCAGGCATCACGCCTGCAGGATCAGGGTCCACGGTCTCGTCCACCACAGGCTCCACTTTCAGAGCATCAGCATTCCGCCCGGACTTCCCCACCGCATCATCCAAGATTTCACGCGGCGAAAGTTCCATCTTCACTCCGTCTATAACATATTCCGCATCCAGCACTGACTGCATAATCCTGTTCATAATATAATCCTGAAATGGTTTGACAAATCCATGAATTATTCTCCGTTTCTCACCTGAAACTCCGTAGGCGATTCGCCTGTAATTTTCTTGAACACTTTGGACATCGCGGACTGGTCTGCAAATCCGGTACGGACAGCGACATCCAGAAGCGAGGCCTGCTTTTCATTGACAAGAATCTTTTTTACTTCCCCGATCCTGAGGGTATTTATCCAGGCATTGAAATTCAGATTCAGCGTATTGTTCAGATAATCCGACATAAGTCTCTGGCTCACACCGATCTGAGAAGAGACTTTGGCCAATGTCAGATTCTCGCCAAGATATGGCGCCGGAGAAAGGTTCACCCAGAAGGACACCAGTTCCTCCACCTTCGGACGGGACGTGAACAGAGCCTGGGGAGTCTGGACCTCATTCGCGGAATTTTCTTCTTTCTTGCCAATGTCCTCTGCACGCATGACTCCCTGTTCATAATCATATGCCGGAGCGATTGCAGCAAACAACGGCCTGACATTCAGGAGTTTGATCGTGAAGAACACGAAATAGGCCGACACGACGCAGACCACGGCTGCATTGAAAAGAGCTGAGCGCATAAGCAGGTTGAGACAGCCTGAAACAAAGAAAAAGAAAAACGAATGATATATGAAAACGAGTTTTTTCGCATCAATATTGTCCTTGCCCGAATAGTAGGCGTTTATGACATTGATATAACGTCTTACGCATTTGATGAGGTATATTCCCAAAACCGTAAGAGTCAAAATCGACGTTATGTGCAGGAACCATGTGGTGATTACCGCAAATCTCGTATCAAGAAAGGCCTCATAGTAATGGCTGACATCTGGATTGTCGATTTTAAATGCCACTACCCCGCAAATATGCATCGCGGTAATCAGCACGGCCGGAGTCACCATGAGAAGGAGATTCTTGAGAGTAGCCTGCGGAGATCTGAAAAGAAGCAGTCCGACATAACCTCCGGCAAGCAGCTGGATGAATATGGTGGCGGCGAAGACAAAAGAAGTCAGCACCACTATAGAACTGCCCTGCATCAGGCAAACTATGGCCATAGTGTCAGTTATGACCCCGAGGAATATCACGCAGGCCATCAGGTGCCTTGCCTGGGAAAAGCCTTGCGCGTCCTTATTGTATTCGTAACGCACGAACAAAAGGAACACTACCGACAGCAGCAGCGCGATACAAGAGGCGACATTGACCAGTATATTCAGAAAATCCAGCGTCATACCATTCCCTATTTGTTACACTTCTCCGTGCGGAACTGTCCTGGCGCTACACCATAGAATTTCTTGAATGCCTTCGCGAACGCTGCGAGGTCGGAGAATCCCACTTTGGCATACAGTTCCTTGAAAGGCAGTTTCGGATTCTCAAGCATCATCTCGGCAGCCTGTTCCAGTCTCAATGTGTTTATCCACGTATTGAAATTCACCTCATAGACATTGTTCAGATAATCCGAAAGGACTCTCGGAGAGATCTTCATTTCCGCAGAAACGGATGCGACAGTAATGCCGCGCTTCAGATAAGGCTTGTCCTGCCTCGAGGTCCAGCAAGATACAGCATCGTCAATCGACATTGACTCAGACACTTCCGGCTGCTCGGGCGAAGCTGGTTCCGACTGCTCTTCCACCGGCTTCTGCTGCTCGTAGGCAAATGCCGGAGAGACCAGCGAGAAAAGCCTCTGGAGGTTCACCAGTGCCACGGCAAAGACGACGAAGAACACGGATGCGACTATGACCGAGCCCACTACGACCGGCCTTGAAAATGACAGCAGGTTTATCAATGACAATATGCCGTACAGGAAGAATGCCAGCACTACGGAGTCGAGCCGCCTGCCGGACAGTTCCGGATATTCGGCATAATAATTCTCCAGTGTCTTGTTATACTTTTTGACGGCTCTGAGCAGAATCACCGCAAGACAGGCGATTACGGTGAGAATCACGATATACATCAGCATTGACACGACTATCGAATAGGTCGTATTCACATAACTGATATAGGACGGGATATCGAACACGAAGCCGAATTCCACCAGATAACCCACGCCGTGGCTCAGCGTCAGAACCACAACAGGCCAAATGAATATGAACATCAGATGCTTGGACATATACGGACTGCGGAACAGTATCAGCAGCGAAGACGTGGCCATGAACACCTGGAAATAGAACACCAGCGGCGCAAAAAAGGTATTGATGCACAGATAACTGTAGTCTTTGGAGAGGAAATACAGAAATATGAAACTGAGAATCGTGTCCAGAAAAGCTGCCAATGCGACAAAGGCCTTGACTTTCATGTAGCCTTTGGACTGTTCAGAATTTCCGTTATCGACAAAGACCAGCAACGCCCCGGTCACAAGACACAAGACACCGCTGCCCAAATAAGTCAGAATTTCTATAAACCTCAGCCCCATAGTCAATCATATTCAAACCGCCGCCACGAACGAATCTGTCTGCCGGAAATGACGGCAATTCTTACAAATGTAATAAAAACATTTGAAAAACCGGCCTGCAGAACACCACTTTCTACAGACCGGACAAACCAAATTACGATAAAATCTACTTCACTATTGCAAATGGGGATTTGGCATCACCGGTCCAGCGATACAGACGTGCTGTACAGCTGTGCGTACCGGTTTCCTTGTCCTTTTTGTTTTCTGAAATGTACCAGTATCCGTTGCCCATAGGGAAGAGACCGGTAGAGCCCCACTTGAAACGCCAGCCGTGAATGCCGGTCGCCTCATCACATTGGCCCATAGAGTCATCAAGTTTCAGCTGACGCTCCTTTTTCTTCCAGTACGGCACGCCCTCCAGAGCAGCCTTGGACGGCTTCTGGTCAATGCGGAACGCATACAGGTCATAGTTGGGGTACTGAGGCTTCTTGCCTTTATAGACGGCCATGAAGAAGTCCCCTGTATTCTCGTCATACGCAAGATTCTGCACGCCCCAGTTGGTATTTCCGGTATATATGAAATACTTGTTCAGCGGCTTGGCGGGGCCGTCGGTATGCACGGTGCCGAAAACCACGTTCCTGGCATTGCGCGAGAGGGACTTGAGGTCGTACTGAAGAATAACCTGATGGTCATTGTCATTCCTGTTCACATCGCCGTACACGCCGTAAGCCACATACAGATAGAGTTTCCTCGCTGAGTACAGTGACTTGTTCTTGGCGCCGATTGCCGGCGCTATGGTGACTCCGTCGATTCCGGAGCAGGCAAAACGGTGGTCCAATGTCGTGTCTGCAACATTGACCTTGGCTGCATAGTCGGCGCAAGCCTCCTTCACGCACACAGTCCTGAGCACATCGCCCGTTTCCGGGTCAGCGCCCAGCGTGGTGAGTTTGTCAACGTCGATTATGGCGATATAGAACACCGACTCGGTAACCACGTCCACGCCCAATGTCCTGGCGATGCCCTGGCCGATCTGGTCATCCTTGCATTCGAGTGACGCATATACCTTGCGGCCTACCGGGTCGAATGTCATCGCGCCGAGATGCCCCTGTATCCTGTCAATGGAGCCGAGAATGTTCCCCTGCATATCGACTTTCACGAATCTGCTCGTGAATGACATGTACATACAGTTCTTCTCTTCATCGTATGCGATGCCCTGCACGTGCTGGGCCTGCTGCCCCACATATACTTCGCGAGGGAGATCGGTCTTAGGGGCTTTCTCCGACTTGCAGCCGGCCATGCTGAACACGGCAGCCACGGACAAAAGTATGTATGCGTATCTTTTCATATCGTCAATAATTTCATTTGGCACACAAATATAGTTAAAAATTTTCATATCACACATTTTTGAAGCAAAAAATGCTTTCATTTTTTGACTTTTCGGATTTTATGGATATTTTTGTGGTACAAAATAAAACAACACTCTAAAACAGCTTCTGATGAAAGCATTGAATCTTCACGCCGTGGGCGACCTCAGATACGAGGACGTCCCGACTCCAGTGAGAGAACCGGGCGAAGTGCTTATGAAAGTGCACGCGTGCGGCATCTGCGGAAGTGACATTCCGCGTATATTCAAGAAAGGCACATACCATTTTCCGACCATTCCCGGACACGAGTTCGCGGGCGAAATCATCGACGCGGACGACAAGAGCCTCATAGGCAAGAAGGCGGCAGTATTTCCGCTGATTCCTTGCGGACACTGTGCCGCCTGCCAGACCGGAGAGTATGCGCATTGCAGCCATTATGATTATTATGGTTCCAGGAGAGACGGCGGATTTGCTGAATACATTGCCGTAAAAGAATGGAATCTCGTATTTTTCGATGACAGAGTCTCTTACGAGGAGGCAGCCATGTGCGAACCTGCTGCCGTAGCCCTGCATTCCGTAGGCCAGGGAAATGTCCGTATCGGGGATACCGTGGCCATCTTCGGAGCCGGGCCGATAGGCATAATGCTGGGTTTGTGGTCACGTACGGCAGGCGCCGCCAAAGTCATCCTGTGTGACATTGACCAGACCAAGACTGATTTTGCGAATTCTCTCGGATTCACGGCCGTCAATTCCAGGAACATTGACCCGGTCGAGTTCATCCGCGAGCAGACAGGCGGCAAGGGCGCTGACGTCTGCATCGAAGGAGCGGGCGTTTCGCAGACATTCGAGCAGGCGCTCAGGTCAGTCAAGGCGAAGGGCCACGTCGTATGTATGGGCAACCCGGCAGGAGACATGACATTGACACAGAACGGCTACTGGGAGATTCTCCGCAAGGAGCTGACTGTCAGGGGCACATGGAACAGTCTGTACAATGACGCGAAGAACGACTGGCGCACCACCATGGAGGCGATCGCGTCCCACCGTATCGACGTGAGGCCGCTGATTTCCCACAAGTTCCATCTGAGCGAGTCAGAGCAGGCCTTCGGCGTAATCCTCGGCCGCAAGGAATTTTTCAATAAGGTTATGTTTGTCAATGAATAGGTAACGTCATGAGTCACAAGAGATTTATTTCAGTTTCGGTGATGTGCTCCGACCTTATGGCATTGGGGAAAGACATCGCGGACCTGCAGAAATACGGGACAGATATGCTGCACGTGGACATCATGGATGCGCATTTCGTTCCCAACCTCACTTTCGGGCCTGATTTCATAAAGGCCATGCAGAGGACTACTGATATGCCTCTGGACATTCACCTGATGGTGGAAGACCCGGAGCTGATACTGGGAAGGTTCGACATCAGGAAGGGCGACATCGTTTCTTCTCACGTGGAACTCACCCTGGATTTCAAGGAACTGAGCAATAAAGTTCACGCGAAAGGCGGACTTTTCGGCCTGGCAGTGAACCCTGAGACAGAGATTGAGAAACTTGAGACATACCTGCCTTACCTTGATACCGTAACTCTTATGCTTGTGCATCCCGGCTATGCGGGGGCCAAGATGGTGGACGGCATAATGAACAAGGTGGCGCAGACCAGGAAATATCTTGACAGCAAGGGATACAGGAACATTCTGATAAGCGTGGACGGCAGCGTCAGCAAGGAACGCGCCCACGCTATGGCCGAGATGGGTGCGGACATTTTCGTCGGCGGCACCGCAGGCATATACAGAAAAGGGATGGACCTTAGTCAGACCATCCCTGAAATGCGCGAGGCTATAGATTTCTAAATCCTATTTATATCTTATTTGTATCTAACGAACGGAGCTTTTTCATCGAGGAATTTCTTTACCTCAACGGCTCTGTCGCAACATAAGAATTCTGCGCCGAGATAGACTCCGAGCATGATGTCTTCTGGAGTCCTGGACGGCCACAGAGACACGTACAGACCCGCTTCTTTGGCTTTTCTTACCATCGAGCGGGTTGTTCCGTTCATCTGGCAGCCGATACGCCTGATACCCATTGCCTCCGCCATCTGGATAGTCTCGTCACAGACAGGCTTGCTGAAGATAATCAGAAGGTCAGCATCAGGATGAAGCCTTTTCATCATATTCAGCGCTCTCCGGTCGCTTGACGTGAACAGATAGGTGGAGTGCTCAGGTTTCTTGGCCATGACCGTCTTGTAGAGTTTGTCGCAATACTCTCTGAGCCTGTCTTCCGGATAGCTTGACTCCGGCTTGGTCTTCATCTCGAATTCCACATACACGCCATCTTTGTCCGCGAGGAAATCCACCAGTTCATCGAGGAACAGAATCTTGTTTCCCTGGAATGTGGTAAGTTTCTGGATATCTTCCGTGTTCATAGACTCCACTGTATTCGTGCAGTCGGTAAGTCTGGCGAAAGTCTCGTCGTGGTTCACGACCAGTCTCCCGTCCTTGGCCATACGGATATCTGTTTCAAAGCCTCTGATACCCAGATCATAACAAGCCTTGAAGGCAGGAAGCGTGTTCTCGTCGAACTCGAAACGGCTTGCCCTGTGAGCGAAGAACTGCACTGTCTGGCTCTGGGCCATTGCTGTCAATGACATAGCCGCCGCTGCCAATGACATGATCAATTTGTTAAATTTCATACGTTCTATGTTTTGTGTTCAGTAATCTATAGTAATGCAAGACCTCTAAAAACCAGAGTAGTCAGTCTGTAAGGAATTGCATGTATAGACATTGACCTGTCCACTGCTCGGAATCGTCTGAGTAGCACGCACTTCCCAGTTTTTCACTTTGGTCGGATCTCCTCCTGGTGCCGATATGTACCAGTAGTGCTGGGCCGTGGTCGTCGTCCAAGTCGTGGTGTTCTTGTTCAGTTTATTGAAGAAATATGAAGCCACGCAGATGTCGGTAATCTTGGACGGAACTCTCTTCATGTCTCCTACCTTTTTCCCGTCCTGGAAGAATTCGACTTTCCAGTTGATATCGTCATCGTTCCATATGGCTGCAACGAATGCACCCTTCAATTTTGAGTTTCCGGCAGCCTTGATATTTGCGGAACCTCCCGTGCCGCCGTCATACCATGTATATTTGTATTTTCCAGCAGGATTTCCGTCTGAACCGCCATATATCTGGTTGCCGTCATACACACGCATCTGATAGTCAACAGTGTTCTTGGTGCCTTTCGCCACCCAGTTCTTTATGCTGTTGCCCTCGATTTCATAAAGGCTGTACCCGTTAGGTGCGCCGTTCGTATTCATGTTGCAGGACCACCATGCACCGCAAGCGGCACCGTGGACATGCTCATAAATAGGCTTGCCGCTCTTGGTGACATAGCCGGTATGAATCCAGTTCTGCGGATAATGGGTATGACCTATCATCAGATGGGCCTCATGGAATTCGGTCAACAACTTGAGCACCTCTGCATAGTTCTTGTCTTTATTGACAGATGCTCCGCCACTTTTGGCGCTTCCTCTGAAAGGAATGTGCGCGCAGAAGAAGACCATCTTGTTCTGCTTGTCCTTCACGAGTGCCAAATCAGCCCTCAGCCATTTAAGCTGCTCTGCTGAAATACCACCGGAATAAGTCCAGGTCTTACCGTTTGTTGTTTTCACCAGGACATTATCCATGACAATTATATGGACATCACCTCTGTTGAACGAATAATCTACCGGGCCGAAATTGTCGATGTAATTCTGTGTGGATTCGTACTGATTCTTCTTGGACGCGTCATGGTCGTGGTTTCCGATCGTATTGAAGAACGGAATGTAATCAGTTCCGTTTGCCGTAAACCTGGACATGACATCTCGCATCGGCTTCCACTGGACAGTATTGTCGAATGTAATGTCTCCCATGGTCATCACATAGACATTGTTATACTTGCCCTTGGCCTGAGACTCCACGAGGAATTTCTTCATGTCAGGAATAGTCTCAGTTCTGAAACGGTTGACATCCGAGTTGGTCTTGCTCTGAGGGTCCCCTATCGCAAGAAATGTGAAATTCTTCTCCTGAGCGTCAAGCGGTTCCAGAAGAAAATCATTCCTGTTCTGTTTTCCGGGCGAAATAGTTGAAGTCGAATAGAACAGCGGCAGTTTGGTCTTGGTGTCCAGACTGACTTTATATTCTGACGGCAACGTATAATACACTTTCCGGCAGGCGCTGTTGGCCTTGAACTGATAGACACCGTTCTCGTCCGTTACTGTGAACGTATAGCCGTCAGTGACAGGCACACCAGGAATTCCTTTTTTGGTAGTCCGGTCAGAAATAAGACCGATCAGGGTATTGGACTTGTCGATTTCCGTACCGTTGATTATCTTCCCTGTTTCTTCCGGAACAGAAGGTTCTGCAGGCTGCTGTGGCGTCGGAGGAGTTGGTGGAGGAGTATTGTTCTTATCGCAAGCAACAACCCCCGATATGAGAGTTGTTGCAGAGATAAGTACGAATAAACACTTCTTGAGCAGTATTTTATTCATATTCAAAGATATAGACTATTCCTAAAATTCAGAGTAATCAGTTGTCAGTTTGCTTGTCTTGTAGGTGACTGAACCGCCATTCGGATACTTGTGCACAGCACGCACTTCCCAGTTCTTCTCCTCAGCCGGTTTTCCGGAAGCAGGCTTGTAATACCAGTAGTGGCTTGCTGTCCTGTTGCACCAGATATCGGTTGTCCTGCCCTTGTCATTGTACCAGAATGCGCAGATAGGGGCATTGTTGATGCCAGATTCTGCAGCACGCACGAAATCTCCCACTTTCTGACCGTTCTGCCAGAACTCAAGACTCCAGTACTGGTTGTCGTCATCGAAGACCTCAGCCACAAACGCATTCTTGAAGTTTGCATTTCCGATCACCTTGAACTTGCCTACAGTAGTCGTACTGTACCAGTTGACTTTAATCTTCGGACTGTTCGGAGTCACCTCAGAGCCATATTCCTGATTACCGTCATATATTCTCATCTGGTAATTCTCCTCGCGGTTTGTTCCCTTCATGAACCAGTCCTTGATCTTGTTGCCTCTCACATTATACACGGAATATCCGTTAGGTGCACCTGTCACACTGCTGTTTGCTGTCCACCATCCTCCGCAGGCAGCTCCGTGTATATGCTCGAATATCTGCTTTCCACCGATTTCGTGGATATAGTTCTGCTGATAATGGGTATGTCCTATGAAGAAGTGTACCTCATTGAACTTGGAAAGAAGATCTACAACTTCAGAATAAGTAGTAGATGCAGCTCCTCTGATAGGCTGGTGCGCACAGAAAATCACAAGCTTCGACTCAGGATTCTCCACCATAGCGATATCCTGCTTGAGCCATTCGAGCTGAGAAGGCAGAAGTTTGTTCGTATAATTCCAAGTAAATGAATTCGGAGAACCTGATGAAGTGATGCTGGTCACTGCGATATTGTCCATCACGATAATATGGGCATTGCCCCTGTCGAATGAATAGTCGGCAGGACCGAAATGCTTCACATACTCTTCAGTGGCATTGTAGTCATCCTGAACCTGATTGCCGACAGCTTTCACGAGAGAGTTATGGTCATGGTTGCCCATACAGTTGAAGAACGGCAGATAGCTGTCCTGCACCATGATATTCCTCATACATCTGACCATAGGGTCAAACATATAGAAAGAGTCGAATGTGACATCACCCAATGTGATAGCATAGACAGCCGGATAATTGCCGGAACTCATTGTCCTCTTTATGTCAGGGATGGTCTCTCCGAGGAATCTTGAAGACTCGGAAATATTCTGGCACTGAGGGTCTCCGATGGCGATAAGCGTAAAATCAGTCTCCGGAGCACTGAGCTTGTTCAGGACGAAATCACAGCGGTATGCCAGGCCTTTGGACATCGTACCGGGCGAAAAGAACATCGGAAGATGATCCGAATTGTCAAGAGGAACCTGATACGCTGCAGGAATCGTATAATAGACCTTGCGGGCCATACTGTTCCTCTTCATCTGATACACGCCGTTGGCATCCGTCTTCACATACTGATAACCGTCGGTCACCGCCACCCCGGGAATACCCTTGCCCGTAGCAGCATCTGTAATAACGCCGGCAAGGTCAATGTCTGTGGCAAGTTTGGTACCGTTGATTTCAGAACCTGTAAGAGACACGAGTTTCGGTTCGTGGCTCTTCTGCGTAGTACTTCCGCTCTTCTCACAGGCCGAAAGACCTGCGAGAACAAGAGCAGAACAAAAAATGTTTAAAAATTTCTTCAGCATTTTATTACTTTTAACTAATTCCAGCCGTAGTTCTGGCCAAGCTTAGGGTTAAGAGTAAGAGCCGCGTTAGGAATAGGACGGCAATACATCTTGTCATCCCACTGGAGCTCGTACTTGTACACAAGATATCCGTCTTCCAGATACCAGTCAGTATCCTTGGCGGTAGCTTTCGGCGAGATAGGATAGTTTGTTGTAGTATTGAGGGACTCTGACGAAGCAGGCGCGAATGTATAGTCCTGGCCTTCGAATGTGAATCCTGTAGCAGAACCTATCCAGAGGCCTCTCCAACCGCTGTTGTTGAATCTGCGGGCGATAAGGTCAGCCTGACCGTAACGATATACGTCCAGCTGTCTGAGACCGCCTTCGAATGTAAGTTCGGCTACTCTCTCTCTACGGATTTCGAGAGCGATATCCAGATCACCTCTTGTGAGTTCCTGATTCTTCAGCCCCTTGGTATAGTATTCATACAGCCACTGGTCTCTCGTATATTCTCCGCTCTTAGGATAGATGTTAGCGATTCCAGCACGTTTGCGGATAGCACCTACAGTCTGATTCCAGATTTCCTCTGTCATCTGGCCGAGTTCGTTCATAGCCTCAGCATAGTTCAGAAGCACTTCAGGGTATCTTAAGATAGGAAGAGAGTTCTGGTCGATACTGTTCTGGAAATGTGTATCATCAGGAATACACCATTTGATGATCATATAACCGGTCTTGCAGAATGTAAAGTCGATAGTCTCGTGAGGATTGGCAGAATTCAAGATTTCTCTGCCAGGTCCGAGGACTGTCATTGCAAGACGAGGGTCACGACCTACAAACTCATCAGTAATCAGCACCTTGTCAGCACCGCCTTTCACATCAATCGGCTTTCCGTCCACTGTCATGAACATATTCACAAGATCCTTGGTTGCAGAATACTGCTGTCCGAGGGTTGAAGAGTGGAAGTAGCGGGTCAATGAATGGCGCACATTAAGGTCCTGGCTATAGCTGCGGCCCCAGATCACTTCATCTTTCTGAAGATCATTGCTGATGAAGAGAGCGCTGTAATCCTTTATAAGAGAGAACTTTCCTTCATCGATAACCACCTTGGCAGCAGTTGCAGCAAGCTTCAGAAGGTCTTCTACTGTCTCATATTCGTTTGTCCATGGCTTGCCTGTAGCAGGATTGTACTTCACGTTCTGCCTGAAGGTAGCTTCATAGAGGTAGTATCTTGAAGCAAGGGCATTGACAACAAACTTGTCGATTCTCACGCGTCCGTCAGTATGGAACCTCTTGTCTGCTGAACAGTTCGCACAAGCGAACTCGAGATCCTCTCTGACCTTATGGAAGACATACTCTCTGTCTTCTCTCGTCTTGAAGAGATCCGTAGAGTCGTTCGGCTGAAGATACTTTTCGATCCAAGGAACGTTTGAGAAAGAATTGATCTTCGCAATATACTTGTTCGCTCTCCAGAAACGGGCTACACCTTCGTAATGATTGTAGGTTGCAGGATCGACAGCATTCTTTGCCTTACCCATATTTGCGAGCATATAGTTCACTCTTCTGAGGAAGCTCCAGTCACCGGTTCCCCAGCCGCCTTGTTTGGCAGCATCCCAGTGAGCGCCCGGACGATAGAAATCCGTACCGGTTTTTGTCGCAATGAGGTCATTGTATGCGTCACCGCCATTGGTTTCCGAAGAGTTCGGCAACCAACTGTTGAGCATACCGTTAGCATACATCTCAAGCTCTGCTTCGCTTGAGAAATATGTCTCTGCACTGAACTTGTGGATAGGCTCTCTGGTCAAGAAGTCTGAGCATGAGCAGAGTCCGGCAAGCATTAGTGCACCAGTAAGTATAATATTGATTTTTTTCATCTTCATTTCCAAAATTAGAATGTTAGACTAAGTCCGAATGTGAAGGTCCTGAGCATAGGATATGACATACCGTCGCCGACACCGCTGAGACCGATCTTTGAAGTACTGTCGAAGTCACTGTCACCGACACCGATACCCTCAGGGTCGAACATGTCAGTATGCTTGAACATAGGAGACCAAGTCCAGAGGTTCTCCATAGAGCAATATATTCTCGCGCCCTGCATACCTATCTTGTTCACAAGTTTCTTAGGGAAAGAGTAATCTACAGTAAGGTTCTTGAGACGGATGTAAGCCGCATTCTGGAGATAATGGTCATTCTCCACGGTAAGAGGTCCTACGTTTCTGTTCGCACTGTAACCTACTCGTCTTGACCAGTAAGGATTCTTGTCATAGTTCACCACTGTCCAGTTCTCAGTACTGTAGTCAATCTGAGCATAGTTGTCACCTGTCTGAGACTTCATGAGGTAACCGCAATAAGGCCTGTTGTACTGTCCCCAGAAGTATGCAGTCTCGACCATAGGATACCAGTCACGTTTTCCTACGCCCTGGAAGAACATTGAAAGTCCGATTCCGTTCCATTTGAAATCGAGGTTGACGCCATACTGGTAGCGAGGAGTGATATCGCCGATACGGTCGAGGTCGCCGTGGTCGTCAAGTGTGCCTTTACCGTAGTCGATCTTGCCGTCACCATTGAGGTCGAGGAACTTGAGGTCACCGGCATAAGCGCGGAAGTTGGAACCGTTCTTATGGTAAGAGTCCGTAGCCCAAGCATTTGCCTCAGCATTGTCCCTGAAGATACCGTCTGTGCGGAAACCCCAGATTTCTCCGAGTTCCTTGCCTGAATAGTAGTCAAGGATATCGCCGGATGTGGAAGTGAATTCTTTCACCCAAGTTCTTGTATCCCAGACACTACCTTTGATTCCATAAGTGAAGTCCTTGCCTGCGAGTTTGAACGCGTCTCTCCAGGAAAGGGTAAGTTCCCATCCAGTAGTCTTGAGGGAAGCGTAGTTTCCTTTAGGAGCACTTGCACCATAAACCTGAGGAAGTTCAGGACCTATGGTAATCAAGTCCGTAGTATTTCTGCGGTACCAGTCACCTGAGAATGAAAGACGGCTCTTGAGCAAGTCGAAATCGAGACCCACGTCATAAGTAGTAACAGTTTCCCAAGTAAGAGTCTTAGGCACTACTGAAGGGTTAGTGGTATAGTTCACGAAACCGCCGTCAAAGATGACTGAAGACTTGTTGATGTCCATGGTCTCGAGGAAAGAGTAAGGAGATACAGTACCGTTTCCGAGTGAACCGTAGTTCGCGCGGATCTTGAAGTTGTCCATCCATGAATCAGCCCATTTCATCCAAGGCTCCTCAGAAAGACGCCAACCGATGGAGAATGAAGGGAACAAGCCCCACTGTGATCCTGAAGGGAACTTTGAAGAACCGTCATAACGGGCTGATGCCTCGAAGATGTATCTGTTCAGCAAAGTGTAGTTGGCACGGCCGAAGAAACCGATGATGCCATAGTCGCTGTTGTTCTGCTCGGTCTTGATTTCACCGTCGAACATTTCGAACGACTGATATTTCTCAGGGAAGAGCATTCCCAGTCTCTGCATATAGAACCTGTTGTAGCGGGAATCCTCAAGGTTCCATCCGGCCACAACATTAAGTTTGTGGTTCTCAGTAAGTTTCGGTGTCCAGGTAAGGACAGCATTTGAAGAGATGTAGTCTGTATCGTATGTCCAGCGGCTCTTGTATGAACCTGCCTGAGCCACATACTCGGTAGGTACGCCAGGCTTGGTATAGAATGAAAGCGGCGCTCTATAACGCTCTCTCCATCTGCGGGTTGCCTTGTAAGAGAAGTCTCCGCGAATCTTGAGGACTTCAGGAATGATATCTACAGTAACACCAAAAGTAGTTCCGACTATGAGGTTTGAATCATCCTGACCTGTATTTCCTTCGAAGAATGACGCATAACCGGTCTTCACACCTGACAATGTCCAGGTACCGTCCTCATTGTAAGGAACGAATACAGGCTGGCCATGCTGGTCGATCTGGTGACCGATAAGCGAGCCTGTCGAGAACATAGGCTGGTTTGACTTGCTGCGGAACACGGAAGTATTATTGTCCACAGACAGCCATTTGTTTACCTGCACCTTGGCTTTTGCTCTGATATTGAAGGTGTTGTATTTCTCTTCACCGATCTTGTAGATACCTCCCTGTGAGAAGTAACGGCCGGTAAGGTTGTAAGTAAGCTTCTTGCTTGCACCTCTAAGGCTGATATCGTGGGTGGTAGAAGTAGTGTAGTCCTTATAGATGTGGTCGAGCCAGTTGTAGCTGCCATAATAGAGGTACTGTCCCTTGCTGCCGACACCTCCATATACAGAATCATAGCCGGATTCACGGATAGCCCGGAAAGACTCAAGATAAGTAATGTCCTTCATTGAGATGTCGTTCGTATTCATTGTAGTAGGAATCTTTCCTGAAGAACCAGGGACACGAGCGTCATTCTGATAGAACTCATAGAATGCGTCTGTCCACTCAAGACCGTCGGTAACGATGTTGTCCTCCCATTTCACGATACGTGAGTTCAATGAGAAAGAGCCGTTGTATGTAACCGTAACCTTGTCAGTCTCAGCATTTTTGGTAGTAACGAGAATCACACCGTAGGCAGCGCGCGCTCCGTAGATGGCAGCAGAAGAAGCATCCTTGAGGACAGCGATTGTCTCAATGTCGGCAGGGTTCACCTGCGAAAGGCTGCCTTCCACGCCGTCGATGAGAACAAGAGCAGATCCCTGGCTTCCGATACTGTGTGTCTTACCGGCAGCACTGCTGCTGAAGTTCTTACGGGTATTGTATGAAGTACCGTTACCTCTGATATATAGAGAACCTGAGTGTGTAGCCTTACCGTCAGTCTGCACGATATTGAGACCGGCAACCTGTCCCTGAAGGGATCTGGTCACATTGGCATTAGGCCTGTTCTCTATGACACCGCCGTCGAGGTTCTCCACAGAACCCACGAGCTGAGTCTTCTTCAATGTACCGTAACCGACGACCACAGTGGCGTCAAGCAGCTGGTTGTCAGGCTGAAGAGCATAGTCCACAACAGCCTTGGATCCGACCTTGGATTCCACGCTCTTGTAACCGATAATGGAGCAAACCAGAACATCTTCTGCCTTTGCTTTGATGGAGTAATGTCCGTTGATGTCCGTAGATACTCCGTTGGTCGTTCCCTTGACCATGACGGTAGCACCCACGAGGAGTTCATTTGTTGCAGCGTCCTTCACTGTACCTGTGACAGTCACATTCTGGGCAAAAAGCTCGAATGAAGCGACCATGGCCATCTGGACCGAGATCACTGCAAACAGTATTCTTTTCAAATAGAGTTTCATATATTCCCAAAAAGTTTAGCTTCGCTCAAATTGATTGATTGAATGTTACTTATTGTCGGATTCGTATTGGTAACCTTATTTCAAGCTGGTCTTTCAGGAATATCCGATGCTGGAGGTTGGTTATTAACTCACTATCTCATCGGTTTCAAAGTTTAATTTTATTCATTTTATATTATTAGTGTATTATCGGTTTGCTGATGATTTCGCGCCAATGAATTGAATCGGTTCACAACGCACGGAGCGCAAATCATCCTTTTATTGTGCAAATATATAGATATTTTTCAGATTCTTTCACATTTTATTTCATTTCTTGCAAAAATACCAATAAAGTAAGTTCGCTTTCAACAAATTTGAAACACCAAAAGCAACATAATGAAAAAAAAGCGATGCATATTTTTCACCAAAAACGTTGCAATTCCTAAAAACGTTATTATCTTTGCCCTTGGATTTGTATTGCCTGATTTCACAGGTCGTTTTCTGATGCAAGATGGAGATGTTCCAGGAACAGTCTCTGTCGAATTCTTATATCTGTATATATCACCACTTAATAACCGACTTGGAGAGATATAAAACCAGATTTGAGTTAATCTTTTTAACAAATCAGATTGAGATTCAATATGAAATCATTAAAATCAATAGCCGGCATTTTTGCGTGCGCTTCCATTCTTCTCACCGGTTGCGAGAAGGAGTTCAAGGCAGGCGAAGATACGACAAAGCCAGTACCTACAGACCTGCAATATGATGTAGAGTACAGCAGACCAGACACGATGGCAGTGTGCTGGAACGCAGCAGAAGCGATTGCGGCAGGCGCCACATCGTTCAATGTAGAATTATGCGACAGTCCTGACGATGCTGTAAACACCTATGATGACAACATCCAGACCGTCAAAGTATCCTCTATCGGCGCGGACGGTATCGCCCACGCAGTTTTCACAAAAGGAACCAAAGAGCATTCTGAGAAATATGCCCGCATACGTGCAAACTATGGTGCTGTCTTCTCAAAATGGGCATTTGCCACTGACAAGAACGGCGACCCTGCAGTCCTTATTTCCGGACACGGTATGCTCGACAAGAGCAAGGCCTGCTTTGAGAACATCAGGTTCAAAGACAACGGTGACGGTACATTCGATGTAAGTGCTGATGCATCAGCGGCTTCCGGAGCTGACAGTCTCATCGTTTACCTTATGGACTATGCAAGCAAGAAAGCACTGGACAAGCAGGTAGTTCCTGCAGGAAGCACTTCTTTCAGCCACAAGTTCGAAGGCCTTACAGATGGAAAGCTCTATCAGCTCAAATTCCTCGCAGAATACTCCTTACAGATGGAAAGCTCTATCAGCTCAAATTCCTCGCAGAATACTAAGGTATCAGGTGCTGCACCTCACACAAATTACATTTATGCAGAAGGCGAAGCGATCAATGAGGAGGGCGAGACCGTAACATCCAATGTCATCCAGTGCGGAAAAGGATTTGCCGTAGTGAATGGTGTACCGCCATCAGTACGTCTCAAATCCAAATATTCCGGTATGCTCGTTTTCGAATGGTCTGTCACGACATTCGGTGACAACACCAAAGACGCAGCTACTCCTGTAAAGGTTGCTCTCTACGATGATGCATCATGCAAAGAGGAGCATCTTGTATATGGTTGGACTATCAGCAAATACGAGCTTCCTATGAACATTGCAGACAAGCAGCCTGCCATCTCGTTCGCAAACCTCAAACCTGGAACCAAATATTGGTTTACCTGCCAGGACCAGACCACAGGCCTCCTTTCAGATGCGCTTGAGGCTGAAACTTCAGGATTCAATATCGTTCAGGTAGGCACAACGCCTGCTGCTGCAGGCGAGACCGTTCTCGCAGAAAACTTCAGTGAGCTTTATTTCGGTGGAAACTCTATTGACTTTACAGCTACCCCTGAAAACAACAACAACGCATTAACTCATCCTGAAGAAGGGAAATGGGACTCAACCAATCTCAAATTCACTGACCCGAACCATGGCTTCTTCAACACCATCGGCAAGAGCGGCGGCGTGAAGAATTCCAGATTCAAAGATTGGGCTGTCATTCACGGTGCCAAGGATGGTACAGGTTCTGTTGGTGAAGGTGACTGCTGCATACGTACAGGTATGCTCCAGATGGGTGCAGCGAGCGGTATTCCTATCGTATTCACCCCGAAACTCACTAACCTTGAAGGACTCGCAACAGTCAAAGTAACTTACACCATTTCCTCAATGTGGGAGAAGGGTGCAATTAAAGAAGCCGGAGACGCTGACTTCAAGAGCATCGGAATCTACGTGGCAGAAGGAGGCAAGACATCCACAAGCGGTTCAAGTTATGGAACGCTCACAGGCGCTTCTGTAAAACAGGTGGCTGCTATCGACCGTCCTGCAACCAAAGAAGCTGACGGAACTACAGCATTGAAAGCACCTGCATGGGAGAAGAGAACAGTCACTATCAAGAATGTGGCTCAGGGCGCGAGAATCGGTATCGGAACTATCCGTCCAGAAGGCAAGACCGGAAACCAGCGTTTCCTTCTCAGCGGTGTTACAGTATCAGTTGTATCTTACGGTGAACCTGAACTGTTTACTCCTGTGCTTAAGGAAACCAACATCGGCAAGACCAAGGCTACTCTCACATTCGAGGCTCAGGATTTTGCCAAGGAATATATTCTCGGCTACAAGAAGAGCGGAGATGCTGAATACAAATTCATCGACTCTCCTACTCCTGAAATCACTATAAAACCTCTGGAAGTAAACACAACTTACTTCATCAAGGCATACTGCAAATCCGGTGAATACGAGTCACCTGCATTCTACTATGAATTCAAGACAGGCTCAGTGGACTACACCTACCCTCTCGACATCAACAATCTCGAAGAATTCCTCGAGTGGATGTCAGCAGGTGCAGAATACACCGTTGCAGGACAGGAAATCAATCTCAAGACTGACATTGACCTTGCCGGCGTTACTGCTGAGCAGCTCCTGATTGTCCCTGAATTCGAAGGAACATTGAACGGCAACAATCACGTCATCAAGAACTGGACGTCCACACACGGCCTCTTCAGAAAGATGAATGGTTCCGTCAAGGATCTCACCATCGACGCAAGCTGTTCATTCAGCGGTTCCGAGTATCTTGCTCCTATCGCTCTCTCAGGAAGCGGCAGCATCAGCAATGTCCACAACAAGGCGAAGGTTTCATATTCAGCTGACAACTTCTCATCTTCAGTTGCTGTTGCAGGTATTGCAGCCGAATTCTCAGGCAATGTCGAGAACTGCTCCAACACTGCAGAAATCACTGCAACAAGTGCAGGGTCTGTTCAGGGAATTGCCGCTGCCGGTCTTATCGGAAAGCTGAACGGCAAGCTCTCAGGCAGCAAGAATGAGGGTGCAGTTACAGTCTCAGGAACATTTGTTGAAACAGAATCCTCTGTCGGAGGCCTTTCAATCGTTCCTTGCGTAGGTGGTATCGCCGGTGCAGGTGCTTCCGGATTTGAAATGGAGAACTCAGACAACAAGGGTAAAGTAACAGTTACATTTACTGACATGAGTTCTTCTCCGAAAACAATCCAGAGAATAAGCATTGGCGGTATTGCAGGAGCTCCTTCCGGAAACATTACCAAGTGCAACAACTACGGAGAAATCAATGTCAAGTTCGCAACAAAAGACGGTAATGAGTCAAGTATAAATTACATCGGTATTGTAGGTGGTATTTCCGGTGGTGATTACTTCACAGCAGGTCAGAATTCCACAAACATTAAAGACTGCGTAAACGAGGGTAAGATTACTTTCCACAATGATTCAAATAAGGCAAACAGTGCAATGGGAGGAATCGTCGGCTGGCCAGGTGTAGAAGCAACATCTCAGACAGTAGTGACCGAGAATTGTACGAACAACGCTGACATTACCTTCAAAGGTAAAGGAAAGTGCAGAGCTGGTGGCATCCAGGGTGGTTCCGGAACCATCAAAGGCTGTACAAACAACGGTAATATTCTTATCGAAGACGGCAAGGACTGTGCAGTCGGCAGTGTAGCAGGTTTCCATACAAGTGGTCTTGTTATTGAAAACTGCAAAGCCTACGGAACAGTTACTGCCAAAGTTGCGGTGTACGGTATCGGTGGTCTTATCGGAAATATCGGAAACGTTGCGCATACAACTGGTGACGGTTGCGTGGTGGATTGCACCGTAACTGGAGGCACAGCAGAAAATGCCGGTATGGTTGTCGGACTGTTTAATGGTGACCCTAAAAAAGGAAAACCAAAGAAGATTGAACTTGGGGCAACTACAGCCATCAAAGTGGCCGGCACATTAAATGGTGTTGCTGTTACTTCTGAGAACTTGAAGGATTGCCTCCACGGAACTAAGAACTACAAGGCAGATGCCCATATTATCAATGCCGTATTCGGCAAATAATCTGCATTGAAATATAACTCTCGAAAGGAGGCTGACCCAAAAGGGTTGGTCTCTTTTTTATATAGGGTGTCGTAGAGTTGTC
>OLRA01000062.1_pt1 | contig 127746 bp, 110 predicted proteins | sample 1673011 | NCBI WGS metagenome assembly OLRA01 (sample SAMEA3136746, study PRJEB25190) | human gut metagenome | reverse complement strand
TGATAGGCAAGGATGGGTAATATTCTTCTCGAATAATAATTTATCTCAAATAATGTCCATTATCTGAAAACTCAGATAATGGCCATGTCCGCATGGACTTCGGCCGCAGCGGCAACGAGTTCTGGCATACATGGTGGCCCCGTGGCCCGGAGGAGCTGAACAGCCCCGCATTCAAGCTGGAGCTGCAGGAGGTCGTGGACACGCTGCGGGAGAGTGTGCTGAAAAACCGCTTCGCTATGGAGCGTTTTTGCTATGAACACGGTGGCAAAATCAGCGGCGGCTGGACACAAAACTACGGCTACATCGTGGAAACCGAGCATTACCGCTACTGCCTGCGGTGCAACCCCTCTCCGGGCGATTATAACGGGTATCTGACGGCCTATGATCTGGATGTCCAGCGGCAGAACATGGCACAGAAGGAAGTGCCTCACATGGAAATAGGGGGCATGATATGAGCATGGGAACGGCTTGTGTCAGAAGGCCTCCCGCACTGTCAGACCATTCTAAATTCTTCCGTTGACTTACGGATGGTTGTGTGGTAGTTGTTTGTGCTACCCAAAACACTGAAAGGAGAAACGCACATGAGAAAGAAGATCATGACCCTGATGATGGGGGCGCTCCTGCTGCTCACGGCCTGTGGGCAGACGGGGAGCAATTCCGCATCGACGATGCTGCCAGTGGCGGCGGTGCAGAGCGCAGCACAGGCCATCGCGCCCATGGAGGACAAGACGCAGGAAGATGTCGACAGCCTGCCCGCTGAGGAGGGCGTCGAGGAGGTCAAGGGCGCAGATGACAAGGAAACTCCGAACCCCGCCGAGGACACGGATACACCTTCTGCCAAGACGGAGGAAACTTCGACTACGCCCGCCGGTGAGGGACAGTCCGACGCGCCGGAGCCGCCTGCTGCACCCAAACAGCCGGTGACGCCTGTGCCGGAGGATAAACCTGCTCCCGCACCCACGCCGGCACCTACACAGAAACCGGCAGAGAAGCAGGAGGAGGAACCTGCGCCTACACCCGAACCTGTCCCTGCACCGGAGCCGAAACCCGAACCGGCAGACCGCTGGGCGGCTGTCGAGGCGGCCAACGCCTATGCTGCCGCGCAGTACGGCGTCATCACAGACGGCAGCCTGACGCTGGACAACAGCGCCTACCGCTTCCCGGCATCGGTGTCGGTGGACGCCTCGCAGGAAGTGCTGGAGGCCAAGGCGCGGGACATGGTGGATTACACCTTCCGGCAGCTCATGATGCAGGCAGGTGTGGATACGCTGGCCGACGCGGGCTTCCGCTGCAACGTCTGCATCGTAGAGGATGGTGCAAGCCTGCTCATCTATGTTCTCTATGCAGGCTGAGAAAAAACAATACGCAAGACCTCTCTGGAAACAGAGAGGTCTTATCTTTTGTAGAGGAGGAAGCCATTTGAAAGCATTCAAACACATGACAGCCTTTGTGCTGGCGTTGGTCATAGCGGCAGCACTGGCGGTGACCGCCTATGCTGCCAGCGTGACGGTCAAGTACAGGGTCTACGTCTATTCTGACGAGATCACATTTCGCCAGTATGATTATAGCCAAAGCACAACGCCGTCCATTACAAATCTGACCATCTCGGCTACCAGCGGCCTCGGCAGCGGCAGCGCCCTCTACCACATGAAATATGCGGATGGCGCGGTGGCCTACTGTATCGAGCCGGGTGTTCATTCCGATGACAGCGGCACCTACAGGGAGGGATCCAGTGCCAGCTGGTATAACCTGCCCGCCTCTGTGCAGAGCGGCATTGCACTGGCGATGTCCCTGGGCTATCCCAGCGCCGACTACGGCGCAGCGTCCGGCGACCGGAACAGCAGCGCCATCATCAACGCGGAAAAGTGGGCGGCCACGCAGGCCATCATCTGGGAGCTGATCTGCGAATACCGCAACGCTTATACCTACGACGATTGGGGATACAGCCCGTTCTATGGCTGCGTAGACACGAGCCGCTACCCGACCTTCGAGCTGTGGTATGACGAGATCGCGGCGGCGATGCAGAACGCCACGATGATCCCCAGCTTTGCAGAGTACGCACCGCGCTGGTGCGACACCATCGAGCTGAGGAGGAACGCAGCGGGTAGCTATACAGCTACGGTCACGGATGACAATGAGGTGCTGGGTGACTACAATTTCGCCGCCAACAGCGGGAGCGGCATCACCTTCACACGGAAGGGCAACACCCTGACTATCACGGCGACGGCAGCGGCGGCCAAGAATCTCGACACAGAGAAAACCTACTCGGCCACCGGCAGTGCCTATGAGATCGATCCGGATCGAGCGGTGATCTGCTGGTATGATCGGACGGGACGGTATCAGGCGATGGCCGGTTACACCGGCGTGGGGCGCGACCCCGTGAAGGCGTACATTAAAATCAAAGCCGTGGAGGAGAAGGGCAGCATCACCGTCCGCAAGGTGGATGTGACGGGCAGTCCGCTTGCTGGTGCGGAGCTGCTGCTGGAGACTTCCGCAGACGGTCAGACATGGACGGAGGTGGGCAAAATCACCACCGACAAGGCCGGTATCGCCAAGTGGAGCGACCTAAAGGTCGGTGTGCAGTACCGCGTGACGGAAACCAAAGCTCCCGCAGGGTATGCTCTGTTGACCGCGCCGCTGTTTACGGGAACGCTGGACAGCAATAACCGAGATATTACCATCACCGCCTGTAACAATGCAGGCTTCGTGCTGCCCTTCACGGGCGGTATGGGATTTACAACCTATTTCCTGTTTGCAGCACTCGCTCTCATGGCGGGTGTTTGTTTTTGCAAAAAAATCGAAATGAAGGAGAACACCAAATGAAAAAGATCCATCGCGTATTGGCACTGCTCATGGCCGTTGTTATGGCTCTGGGCCTCATCACCACAGCGTTCGCCGCAACAGATCCTGAGCCTACCATCGACCCCGGCAAGAAAGCATCCCTGAGCAGCTACAAGTACGACATCACCAAGGCCAGCAACGACGGCGCGTGGGACGCGGAGTCCTACGTTTCCACCGGTCTGCATGACGATGCGGTTATCGACAAGCTGAGCAAGTACGCCATTCAGGGCGTAGAGTTCACATACCTCCGCGTGGCTGACATCACCATGAACAATGAAGTGCTGGACGGTCAGCGGCAGGTGGGTGTGCTATATGGCTTCGACAACAGTGATCGCAGCTCCGCCGTGCTGTCTGCCATCGGCCTGACCAACGCAGATGCTTACAAGACTGAGAACGGCATCAACTACTTCACCAGCGATATGCTGAACAACAAGCTGGCCACCGCGCTGACTGCCAATGCCACTACCGTGAAAAATGCGCTGGAGGCCGCTGTCAAGAACGGCGGTGTTGCCATGACCGAAACGGATGCCACCGGCCACGCCTCTGCTGATCAGTTGGAGCAGGGGCTTTATCTGGTGGTGGAAACCCGCGTCCCCGAAAACGTGACTTCTACTTGCAATCCCTTCTTCGTGTCCCTGCCCATGACCACCGTGGACGGTGCGGCATGGAGCTACGATGTGACCGTTTACCCCAAGAATCAGACCGGAAATCCTGACCTTGAAAAGACCGTGCGCGAGGCTAAGAACAGTACCGGCAAGAATACCGGCAGCCTGACCGACATCACCGATGGGTACGCTCACACTGCCACCGCCTCCGTGGGTGACACCGTGGACTACCAGATCATCAGCACTCTGCCCACCATCACCTCCAAGGTATCGGCTCTGAGCGAGTACACCTATGTGGACACGCTGAGCAAGGGCATCAAGTACAACAAGAACGATGTGGTTATTGAGTTTTTTAAGGACGCTGGCTGCACCGACAAAATCGCCACTTGGGCGGAGAACTCCGGCAAATTCACCGTGGATTACGATGACGCAGCCAACACCATGACCATCCGCATGGCCGATACCGGTCTGGCGGAGATCAACGAGGCGGCCACCGTGTATACCGACAGCGTCAAGCGCGGGTATTCCGACTGCACCATGCGCCTCACCTACGCCGCCGCCCTGACCGCCGATGCCAAGATGGGCGATACCGATAACCCCAACGAGGTCGTACTGACGTGGAAGCGTACCAACACGACCTACTTTGACACCCTCAAGGACTGCTGCCATGTGTATACCTACGGCATTGACGTCCTCAAGCAGTTTTCTGACAACGGCGGCAACGTGCGGAACGTGAAGTTTAGACTGCACAACGACACCGATGATGTATTCGTGATTGCCGACTTGAAGGATGGCGTGTATTACGCCAAGGGCTTTGCCACCAAGAAAACCGACGCCACCACTTTCGTTCCCAATAGCAGCGGTCACGTCGTGGTCAAAGGGCTGGAGGATGATGCTTATTCCCTGACCGAAATTGCCACTGACAAGGGCTATGTGCTACTGAGGGACGCGGTCAAGATCGCTATCAAGACCGCCGAGAACGGTCAGTGCGAGAAGTGCGGCGCAAAGCTGCTGACCGCCTCCGCCACCGTCAACGGCAAGGACGTTACCATGACCGACGGCAACGCCATTGTGCCGCTGACTGTGGTCAACAACCCCGGCTTCGACCTGCCCAAGACCGGCGGCTATGGCACGTGGATGTTCACTGTCGGCGGCGTGGCACTGTTGGGCGCGGCGGCGTTTATCGTGATCCGCAGCCGTAAGCACAAGAACGAGCGGTGAACCGCTGGATACTGGCGGCGGCTTGCGGCGTTGCGGCGTTGGGGCTGATGCTTTATCCACTGGCGGGAGAGCTGGTAAGTGAGAAATATCATTCAGACGTTGAAACCACATATACCGCTGCCATTGAGGATACCGATGCTGTCGAGCTGACCGCCCAGCGTGAAGCCGCAGAGCAGTACAACGCCATGCTGTCCGGCGCAACTATCACTGAGGGAGGGGCATCCGCCCCTCCCTTGGCCTATGACGAACAACTCACGGTGGGCGGCGTCATGGCCTATGTGGACATCCCCAAAATCAACGTATATCTGCCGGTGCAGCATGGCACGGACGCGGACACGCTGGAGCGCGCCGTAGGTCATGTAGTGGGGACTTCCCTGCCAGTGGGCGGCGGCAGCACCCATGCGGTGCTGTCGGCGCACAGTGGACTGACAAGTTCCAAGTTGTTTTCGGACATAGACCAGCTTGCAGAGGGCGATGTGTTCTACATCCATGTGCTGGGTGAGGTGTTGGCCTACAAGGTGGACGCCGTCCACACGGTACTGCCCACAGATACGCGGTTGCTCCAAATTGAGGATGACAAGGACTATGTAACGTTGGTGACCTGCACACCGTTCGGGGTCAATACTCACCGATTGCTGGTGCGAGGCCACCGCATTCCGTACACCCCCGAACAGGCAACCGCTGCCGCCGTGGAAAAACCAGCGGCATCCTCATGGACACAACACTACCTCACCGGCTTGGGTATCGGCCTTGGCGCGGTAGCGGTAATCGGTGGTGCTTACTTTTTGGCAAGGAGGAAACGCCATGCGTAAGACACCTTTTGTACTGGCGGCACTGTTGGCCGTGGCGGGTATCTGCGTCATGCTGTGGCCGGTGTTTACGGGACACAGGCTGCAAGCCGACACAGATGAGGCTGTGCAGAATTTCCTTGAAGAACGGAAGCCGGAACAGCAGTATCCCGAACTGCTGGCGGCTCTACAGGAGTACAACCGACAGCTTTACACTGAAAAGCAGTGTAATCTTACCGATCTTGAAGCCTGTGAGGAGCCCGCCGCCGACTTGACTGCCTACGGCATCGAGGATGAGATCATAGGTGCCTTAGCGATACCCGCTATGGAGCTGACCATGCCCGTCTACTTGGGCGCGTCCGATGACCACCTTGCCGCAGGCGCGGCGGTGTTGGGTAATACCTCCGCACCCATCGGCGGCGATAACACCAACTGCGTCATTGCCGGACACCGTGGATGGCGCGGCGCGGACTACTTCCGGCATATCGACCGCTTGCAGGCGGGCGATACCGTGCAAGTCACAAATTTATGGGAAACGCTGACCTATACGGTGGCCGACATCCAGATCATCCAGCCCCACGAGGTAGAGAAAATCAAAATTCAACCGAACCGCGATCTGCTGACGCTGCTGACCTGCCACCCTTACGCCAGCGGTGGGCGACAGAGGTATGTGGTGTACTGTGAGAGAACGGAGGTGAGATAACTATAAGCATTTTCGGCAAGGTGACCTTCGTAGGGGACGATGATATCTTCTACGACGATGCCGACGACTTTTTGGACTGCATCCGGGAGGAATTGCCCTACCGCGATACTACAGGGTTTCGCTATGAAGTCCTGACAGACGATCCCGCTATTCGCAAGGCCGCAGATGACATCCTGTTTGACTTTCTTGGTGAGGAAAACCCCTGTGAGCTGGAAGACTACACACAGACGATGGGAGGAATTTAGTATGAACGTAAATCGGGAGCTGCTGGCGTTCCTGCGGAAGCAGTACCCTGTGGGTACACGCGTCCGGCTGGACTCCATGCAGGATCCGTATGCACCGGTGGAGGCTGGTACGACGGGGAAACTGGACTGCATCGACGACGCCGGGCAGTTCCATATGAAGTGGGACAACGGGCGGACGCTGGCGCTCATTCCCGGCGTGGACAGCTTTACCGTTTTACCGCCCGAGCTCAGCATGATGAAGCTGTATATGCCGCTTACCGCCGAGCTTTATGAGCCGGATGTGTATGGCAATATGCAGGAAGAACCGGAGCTGCTGACCGGACACGACCTGACCGCGTATGAGGATCATATCCGCAGCGCACTGGTGAAGTATCGGATGCCGGAGGAGGTCAACCGCGGCATCATGCACTGGTATGACGAATTGAACAGTGTGAACGACAAGGTGCGTTCCGTCACCTTCGACGTGGAGCGGCGAAACGGCAAGCTGTGGGGTATCGCGGAATGTCAGATCAGCGGCGAGTTGTCGGCGGCAGAGCTGACCGCGCTGAAGGAGTACATCTCCGGCCAGGTGTCAGACGGCTGGGGCGAGGGCTTCGAGCAGCGGGAGATCGCCATTAGACCTGGCAGCGAACTGTATGTGCATCTGTGGCAGGATCATAGTTGGAACATCCAGACGGAGCAGGAACTCTTCTGCGCCCACTTTGATAAGCTGCCGGAGATGTGCTTCACGCTGCTGCCGGGCACGGGACAGCTCATCTGCATCAAACGCGGCGAAAGCGGGTACTACCCCAGCGACTGGTCTACAAAGGATGTGCATGAAAACCGGCGCATCGCGGATGAGCAGAACCATAAGATGGGCGTGACGCCCGCCCAGGAGGAGGCCATGAAGATCGGCAGTATGTGCGGCTGGGACGTGCCCGGCGCAGACCCGGACAACTGCGAGGACATCGTGCAGCGGCGAGGAGGGATGGAGCTTGGATAAGAAGGTGTTTTCCGTATACATGGGCAATCCGGACAACCATAACCACGCGGAGCTGGAGCTGCCCGCTGCACCGTGGGAGCTGCTGGATGCGCTGGACAAGCTGCGGCTGGAGGATGGGCAGCAGCTCTATTGGCAGGTGGAGGACATGGGCCGATATGAATTTCTCGCCCCGCACCTTGACGGATACGACTTGTACCAGTTTAACGCACTGGCAGAGAAGCTCCGTACATTCGGCGATGTGGATGCCGTGGCTTTCGAGGGTCTGGTGCAGATGGAGTTTGACAAACTGTATCAGAACAACGGCGGTGAGTTGACGCTCCGGCGAGTACTGGATCTGGCATACAGCGTGGATTGCTGCCATGTGGTGCCGGGGATCACGAACGATGCCGCGCTGGGACAGTTCTACGTGGAGAACGATTTTCTTCCGGCTTTGGCAACCGTGCCGGACAGCGTATTGGAAATGCTGGACTACGAGAAGATCGGCAGATCGATGCGTGAGGGTGAGGGCGGTGTACTTACGCCCCACGGCTATGTGATGCAGGAGTCCGAGCTGCGGCAGGCCCCGTCCAACTTGGGCAGGCCGCCACGAAAGCCGCCGTATATGATCTATTTCCTCTGCGTCAGCGACGTCCGCGCCGCAAAGCTGTACCTGCCCGCAAAGCAGGCGGAGCTGGACGCCGTACTGGATTGCCTGGAGGTAGACAGCTGGCAGGAGGTGCGGCTGGAGGAGCGCGACGCCGCCATGCCGGAGATGTGGCGCTTCACGGATATGGCCTATGACGGCATGGAGCAGATCAACCGATTTGCGCAGTGCCTGGAGGAACTGGACAGAAATAACGAACTGATAAAGTTCAAGGCTGTGGCCGGTCAGCTGGACATCAGAAGCCTGGACGATGCGCTTGCACTGGCAGAGCATCTGAGCGAATATGCCCTTGAGCCGGGGCTCCATTCTCTGGAGGAATTGGCGAGGGAGGATCTCTCCGTCATCGTGAGGGATCCGGATCGTGACCTGCTGACGCGGCATCTGAACATGGAGGCCTACGGCGCAGACCTGTTATGGCGGGATAAGGGAGTTTTCAGTGACTACGGCTATATCTGCCGTCCGGATGGACAGCCGCTGCAAGTACCGCGGCAAGGCGTGGACATGACCATGCAGTAAAATTTAACAACAATGGGACCGCTTTCCGAAAAGGGACGGCGATCCCTCTTTTGCGTCCTTTTCGGTGAACGGTCACCGAAAGGGAGTGCAAGAATGACGAAGGAAACCTTTGCCCTGTATCTGGAAAATGGATTTAAGGGGCGCAGAAATGTGATCAGCAGCCGGGAATTGGAGCGTGTGCTGGGCATCAGCAGGAACGAGCTGCGGCGGCGCGTCAACCGTCTGCGGCAGGACACCGTACCCATCGCGGCAGACCAGCGGGGCTACTACTTCGCAGAAACGGCGGCGGAGGTCTATGATACCATCCGCGGCTTGCAGAAAATGCGCAGCGGACTGGACGCGGCTATCTCCGGACTGGAGCGTGCGTTGGAGAAATTTGATGCGTGACAGCCTGGTAAAGCTCATGCCTTGGATGGGCGGTAAGGGACAGCTTATGTGGGCCATACAGATGCTCCTGCCCATCCACTATAGAACACTGGTGGATGTGTTTGGCGGCAGCGGTATCATCACGCTGAATACCGCCGTGCCGAAGGGGTGCCTGCAAATATATAACGACCTGAACCACGACCTGTATAACCTGCTTTTCTGCGTCAAGCACCGCCCTATGGCCCTGACGAAAGAACTGAGCTTTCTCCCCATCAATGCCCGTGATGAATTTGATGTGCTGCGCAGACAGCTGCAGGGCGAGGACTTCACACAGCTGTATCTGGATGAGGAGCTGCAGCTGGCAGAGCAGATGTTCCCACCGCCGGAGGCGGAGGAGGTCAAGCGGCTGCTGCAAAGCCGTGCGGAGCTGTCGGATGTGCGCCGCGCCGCCGCTATCTACAAGCTGCAGCGATACAGCTATAACGGCAACGGCGACAGCTATGGTGTGAGCTCCTGCGATATACAGCGATTCTTTCGGGATATTTGGGAGTGTTCTCACCGCCTGAAGGATGTAGCGCTGGAGAATAAGGATTTCGAGAGCATCATCACCACCCATAATGATCCGCAGACCACGGTCTATTGTGACCCGCCCTATTATGAGGCGGAGCGTTACGCGGTGGAGTTTCCCCGCAGTGACCATCAACGGCTCCATGACGTACTGGCGCAGCACAGGGGCTTCGCCATGGTGTCCTATAACAACTGCGACTATATTCGCAGGCTCTACGAGGACTTTTTCATCTATGAGGTGGAGCGTCCCAACAGCCAATCCAAGAAGAAAAATGACATATACCGGGAATACATCATGACCAACTATGACCCCCGCGTTTTTGCGTCGCAGATGACGATATTTGGCGATTACAGCAGCGATGGGAAGATATGCCGGCTGGTGCATATCCCGGAACGACCTTTGAGAACTTGAGGAGGAACTATCATGAAGAACGAAATGACACTGGACAAGACCGGCCTGACCATCCCCGGCAGTGAGTTGGCAGAATGCGGCATGGCGGGCGTAGATCTGTCTGCCCAGATGACGCACAGCCTTCTGCTGCTTATGCCTCGTGAGATGACAGCGGTACAGACGGCAGACGCACTGGCCGGACTGTTTGACGCGGCATCGCAGCTTGTGTCTGCCCTGCTGGACGCCTGTCGTATGCCCTGCTGCAAGAACTGCGATTCGGACGTGAGGGAATTTGACCTCGATGCCGTGCCTGCGCCGATCCGGAAGCTGCTGCTGGATAGCGGCTGCTGCCCGGCCCTGCTGGAATGCTATCTGGAGGAAGGAGATGTGGTCTATGCTGCCGAATGAGGCAATGTACCCCTACACGGCGAAGGAGGCAAGGGACAGGGGCGAGCTGGAGCTGTGGCGTGCCAATTTTCGTACCAACTGTGCCTGCGCCGGGGCGATAGAGCTGGCGATCCATCGGGACTTTGACGGAATGCATCTCAAGGACGGCTGCGCCAAAAGCGTTATTGACCAGTACGGCTATAGGCGTGTAGGGTATGTGCTGGCCAACACCTTGCAGCTGCACGCCTATGACGGACGCTACCATGAGACCAATAAGAGATGGAGCAGAACCATCTTCGTGCCCGAGGACGGTGGACACCGCCATACCTTCCTCATTGGCAGCCATCCTGCTGTGCTGGACGGCTTCGTCAGTGACTACCGTGCGGAGCTGGAGCAGCTCCAAGCGAATAGCAATCAGGCGATGTCCATGGGTGAAATGACGATGTGAAGGAGGACGCTATGAGATATGTGAAACGTGCAGTGCTGGTCTGCGGCGCAGCAGCGCTGCTCTGCTGGCTGTTTTCCGTGGCGGCTTACGCCACCGGCAGCGGCGATGTGGCCGGTGCGGTGGAAAGTACATGGGCGGCGGCATCAGGGCAGATCAAGACCGTTGTCAACAATGTGGTATTCCCTGCCATCGATATGATCCTCGCCATTTTCTTCTTTGTGAAGCTGGGTACCGCCTACTTCGACTATCGAAAGACGGGACAGTTTGAATGGACCGCACCGGCCATCCTGTTCGCGTGTTTGGTTTTTACCCTGACCGCACCGCTGTACATCTGGGGCATCGTGGGCGTGTGACTGTGCCTATGTTCAATTTTCGGTTGGCTTTTTGCGGAAAGCGTGGTAAAATAACATGGAAATGACAGAGAAAAGAGGTGGCACGATGCAGTATACGTTGATGCACAAGAATATCGCGGTTGCCGATATGGCGCTGGATGAGGCGACAAGCTCCATCCAGCGTATCGATGCGGTGTACCGTCCGGAGCATCTTCCGGTGGCTACGGCATCAAAACGGGACGGCGTAGATCGTGCCGCGCTGAATGCATGGTGGATCGACCGTTGCATCCCCGCCAGCCGCTCCGGTGTGCGAAAGGCACTGGAAACGCTGGAGCTGCCAAATACGCAGGTGCTGCTGACGCGCTGCTTCGGTTTGAGCCTTTCAGATCAGTATTGGGTTAGACCCCACGACAGTGACCTCCGGTGGGAACGTATCAACTTCTTCGAAAATCCCTTCTCGGAGGACATCGGCGACGTCCTGCTGGGCAAGGCCAAAGACACAGCAAATTTCGATTTAAACTCCCCAGACAACACGACCAACGGCTACCTGAAGAAACGGTGGAAGATTATAGACGGAAAACGGTGCCTGCTGAAGGCCGGTAGTAACCCCTTTATGCAGCAGCCGTTCAACGAGGTGATCGCATCACTGGTGGCGGAGAAACTGGGTATCTCCCACGTGCCCTATACGCTGCTCTGGGATGATGACACGCCCTACAGTGTCTGTGAGGATTTCGTTACGCCGGACACGGAGCTTGTCAGCGCGTGGCGCGTGATGCAGTCCATGAGGAAAGACAACAACACATCGGTCTACCGCCACTATCTGAACTGCTGCGAGGCGTTGGGTGTGGAGGGTATGGAACACGCGGTGGATCAGATGATCGTGCTGGACTACCTTATCGCCAACGAGGACAGGCATCAGAACAACTTCGGACTACTCCGCAGTGCAGATACACTGGAATGGTTGGGCGCCGCACCTATCTTCGATAGCGGCTCCTCCTTGGGGTACGATAAGCTGACACCCCAGATCCTCTCCGCCCGTGCCATTGAGTGTAAACCATTCAAAAAGACGCACCATGAACAGCTCAAGCTGGTGACCTCCTTCGGCTGGATCGACTTTGATAGGCTGAGGGGCGTTGAGCAGGATATCCGGGACATCCTGGATCAGGCCGGTGAGTATGTGGACGAGAGCCGTAAGGCTGCGATCATCTCTGCATTTTCCTCCCGGCTTGGACAGCTGATGGTCTTGGCGAAGGTGCAGCGGCAGGAGGATGACGTGGCACAGGATGTGGATCAGGACAGGGCGCAGGACTACGGCTTTAAGATGGAGCTGTGACCTGCAGCATAATACGATAACAGGAAGCACTCTGCTGACGGCAGAGTGCTTCCTGCGTTTATGGAGGTGAGAGCTTATTTTTATTTGGGACTTTGTAGCCGATACGGTGCTGGGCCAGATCGTGGACTGGTTCTACGGTCAGATCGTGGGCTTTCTCGGCAATTTCTTTTCGGAGATGGGCAACATGGGCGCCGAGCTCTTTGCCATGAGCTGGGTACAGAGCGTGGTGTTGTTTTTCTCCTATCTGGGCTGGGCACTGTTTGCCATAGGGCTGGTGGTAGCCTGCTTCGAGTGCGGCGTGGAATATTCCGGTGGACGCGGCAATGTCAAGGAAACGGCTTTGAATGCCATGAAAGGTTTTCTGGCGGTCTCCCTTTTTACGCAGGTGCCTGTGCGCCTGTATGAGCTGGCGGTATCGCTGCAGGCCGACCTGACGGCAGGCATCACCGGCTTTGGGACAACCAGCATCGGGGACGCGGCAAAAGCGGCGCTGGAGGATTTCAACGCCGTGGAGAGCCTGACATCTTCCGGACAAATCATTTTGCGGGGCTTTGGCCCGGTGACCAGCGGACTTATGGTCATCTTCTGCCTTGCGCTGATGGCCTACGCGGTCATTAAGGTCTTCTTCGCCAACCTTAAGCGCGGCGGTATTTTGCTCATTCAGATCGCGGTGGGCAGTCTGTATATGTTCTCTGTACCGCGCGGCTATGGCGACGGATTTATACAGTGGTGCAAGCAGGTCGTGGGGCTGTGTCTCACGGCTTTTTTGCAGGCCACCATCCTTGTAGCTGGCTTGATGGTGTTTAAGGATCACGCGCTGCTGGGCCTGGGGTTGATGCTCTCTGCCGGTGAGATCCCCCGTATCGCCGGTGCGTTCGGGCTGGATACCACCACGCGGGCCAATATCTCCTCGGCGGTCTACACGGCACAGACGGCAGTCAATATGACGCGGACGGTGGTGGCCGCGGCGAAATGAGAGTTATCACCATGGGAAGTCTTTTCGATGGAATAGGAGGCTTCCCGCTGGCGGCCATCCATAACGGCGTTGTGCCCCTGTGGGCCAGCGAGATCGAGGCTTTCCCCATCCGCGTTACAGCGGAACGACTGCCGGGAATGCTGCACTACGGGGATATCACGAAGCTGCGCGGGGACGAGCTGCCGCCCGTGGATATTATCTGCGGCGGCAGCCCCTGTCAGGACTTGTCCGTGGCTGGAGCGAGGGCGGGACTTGCCGGTGAGCGTTCCGGCCTATTTATGGAACAAATCAGGATCATAAAGGAGATGCGAGATGCAGATGTTTTACGAGGACGAACAGGTATCCATGTTCGCCCCCGATTCATGTGCTGGGAAAACGTGCCCGGCGCATTCTCCAGCGGGCAGCAAAAGGGAGATGACTTCCGGGTCGTTCTGGAGGAAACACTCGGAATTGGTGTATCAGGAATTCATGTTCCTGAAAATCACCCTTGGGGATGGCGATATTCTGGGGCAGCCATATTGGGAGATTTTGTCTCCCTATGTTGGCGAGTCCTCGACGCTCAATACTGGGGTGTGCCCCAGAGTCGTAAGAGGATCTTCCTTGTGGCAGATCTTGGAGCCCCATCCTCAGCGCAAATACTATTTGAGCCGGAAAGCCTGCCTGGGCATTCTCCGTAGAGCGCGGAAGCGCGGGAAGGAGTTGCCTGCAACGCTGAAGTTGGCGTTGGAAATGCAGAGCGGCCTGCGGATGATCGATTTGGTAATATTGGCGCAGATGGGGCTTATCAAGGCGTACCATATCAACCAGAGGAACGAGGGTATCGATCTGGGCGATACGGCGGGGGCGCTGATGGCGACCTCCAATTTGCAGATGCAGACGTTCGTGGCGGGCTTCTCTGCCGGTGCGGGAGCCAGTGCGGGCGGCATCGGTTACCGCGAGGGCGTTGCGCCGACACTGAAGGCCGGCGGCAGCGGAAACAGTATGCCAACCGTCCTGTGCATCAACGATCAGGGTGGCGAGCGTATGGACGTGACGGTAGATAAAACCGCCACGCTTCGGGCGCAGATGGACAACCACCAGCCGCTGATATTCGAGAACCACGGCATAGATGCCCGCTACCGGCAGATGGGTGATGTGGCACCCACCATGTCGGCACGCTACGGTACAGGCTTTTCTGAACCTCGTGCACACGATACAGATTCACACGATTGACAATGCAGAGGAGGGACACTGGTAAGAGTGTCCCTCCCGTATCGTGTTTTGTGAGAGAAACCTTTATAATGCATTTGGGCGATTAGTCCAAGTGAATTGTAACAGGAGGAAAATAATGCGGGAAGAAAAAACATTTCGTGTAGTTGTTTTTCGTTTCGAGACGGATGCCAGTACCAATTATACACGGTATATGATTACGAAAAATTATATGCCGTTTTTCCCTGGCAACCAATGGTTCGAACTGAAAAGCATACGAAAGACGAGCACTGGAAAGGAATATGCAAAGAAGCTTGTAGCGTTTTTGAACTGGTTGGATTCAAGAAAGGTCACATACGAAAATGCGACAAATCACCATGTGCGAGAGTTCTTACATGAACTCGTATTTGGTAACTTGGCGGACGAAAAAGTACTATCACTACAGTCATCGGTGGGATATTCAACATTAACAAAGTATGTCACAGTCATCACGGGTTTTTATGGCTGGCTGGATGATATGCGACAGACAGAGATGCTTTGGAAGAAAAAATCCGTACAGGCGAATTGCTCTTTTCTGTATGGACAAATCTATTCACGGGAGTATAGATATTTGATTGACGGATATGCTGCCAGGCTTAAGTCCAGTCGTGATTACACCAAATGGTACGACAAAGCAACAAAAGAATTGCTATGTAGAAACTTCAATACTCTGCGGGATGAAGCGGTGTTGCGCCTCACCTTCGAGGGATTTCGAATCGATGAGGTTCTTAGCGTTACGCTTGACAGTTATGATGCCATAGAACAGCTTGTACAGCCAACAAGGTCAAAGGGACGAGCTAATGCCAGAAATGGAGAAAATAAACTCAGGCTTGTTGCCCTCCCCAAGAAAACCTGCGAGGTTATAGACAAGTACATCCAGACTGAAAGGGCGGATGCCGAGAGTGAGAGCGGCAAACTCAGTCAGTATTTATTTATAAATCTGAACTCCGGAAAAAGACAAGGCCTGCCTATGTCTTATCATAATTACCTAAAGATATTAAAGCGGTGTGCCACTCGTGCCGGGCTCGATGCGGCGAAAATACGAACCCACAATGGGCGCAGCACAAAAGTTATGGAATTTCTTGAACATCAGTCCCTCCATCCAGAAGACAATATTACCGATGGCATTATCATGGAAAGCCTCGGCTGGAGGAGCTTTTCATCTATCGATCATTACAGGAATCATAATAATCCCATCATAGCAAAGTCAGTCATGGAAAAGCTGCATAGGGGTGGTGAGGAAAATGAGTAAAGCAAAGCCGCTCACTGCTGAACAATGCGAAGCCGCAAGAGAGGCCATGCTTACGGGACACAGTTTGTCAAAAATATCCAGATGTGCAGGGGTTGTTGCTACGATAGAGTATATGCTTAAAGACATACGCTTACTGGAAACATATTTGCAGAGGATGGCCTCTGCCATTACCCAGAAGCGAGAACAGATATCCCATAGTGCATTGTTGCTTTCAATGTTCCATTACGAAATGTCTTCTCTGTCGCTATATGATCCAGCATTCAAGGAAATGCTTCTTAAGGCTGTGGAGCAGGAACGTATTATCCAACGGAAACTTTTCGTTGCAGGTAATTCTACAGAAGTGACACCTTACCGTGATGTTTGGAAGTTATATGAGCCGTATGGGAATGTATTACGGCTCAAACGGCTTGATTTCACAGCCATCAAACGGCCTTCTCTGCGGTCTGAGGTGAAATATTATTTCTGTTATCTATTTGAACAAAGAGGGAAAGTTTATGTGCCTCTTTTTGATGCGTGTAAGCTGGCAATCAACACACTCGCAGATATTGCGCCGGAGGTCATATATTTTGCGGATATAACGGAAGGTCACATCAGGACACTGGTTTTAGCCCTTGAAGCAATGCGGAAAAATGATGGAGAACCATTGTCTCAATATTACATTGCAAAATCCGTAAACGGTCTAAAACGGATCATGTGTTACCTCATGAGCACTGAACGGGACACACAAATTAGAGCGCCAAGGCCGCGCACCAATCCGTTTGATATTGTTACATTTCACAATCTTCGCCAGTTTAACACACCTACCGAAATCATTCCGGAAGAAGTGGTGGAGCAATTGGACTTGCATCGAGAAGAAATGCCCTGTCAATACAGGCTGCTATACGATTTATTCATGAATACAGGACTGAGATTGAAAGAAGTGTACCTTCTTGAAGAAGACTGCATTGAAGAATCTCGATACCCTAATGTCTGCCAACTGAAATATATTCCGCATAAAACACTAAGTGCAAGACATCGACGCGGAGCTGGGGACTACCACAGGATCATGATACCCAAAGATATAGCTGGAAGGCTTTCCCAACATATCATTGAGGATGCTGAGGAAAGAAAAATAGCGGGGACATCGTATATTTTCCGAAGCAGAAGGTATGGGTATGAGAGAGCAGTTATTGACTCTCAACCATTTGTCAAATGCATCCGTGGGATTATCAGAAAGTATGATATATGCGACGAAAATGGAGAACTCTGGCACTTCACCATTAAACAATTCCGTAAAACCCTGGCTGTTAGGTTAATTGAAAACGGAGCGACTACTGTTGAATTAGCTTATTGGCTGGGGCACTTATGCAGCGACACGGCGGCGAAATATTATGCTGAAGTTCGTAAGAAAAAACTGGCGGAGCTAAATACTGAATTTTTCAGAAGCAAGTTTGAGTTAATCATGACCGGCGAACAGCTTGAAAATTATACGCAAGAAGAACGTAGGCTCCTGTACACGGATTTTTGCCTTGGTCAACGACGTGTGGAACTTGGATTTTGTGTTCGGAAGGTGGCAGATGGGCCGTGCGCGGACCGATGCAGCCTTTATAATTGTGTGAATTGCCGCAACTTATGCACTGGAAAACAGTATCTTCCATATTGGAAAGGTCTTCTACAGGAACAGGAGAAACTTTTAGACCGGCTGGCAGAGGTATATAAGTCGGAGAGCATTACGGATTATTCAGAATACCTGGAGTACAAACAAGAATACCGCCTGTTGGAGTCCTACCAAAGCGTCGTAAATATGATTGAGAAAGAAGGTTGTATATGAGCAGTGCTGTCATTGCTGAAAACTATAGTGCAGCAAAGTTAAAAGAATATATCTGCTTTGTCGAACAACTTGGCTCCAATATACACTTTCACGAAAACAAGTGGGTGTGCAGTAATTTGCGCCGCAGTCCAGCAGAAAGAAGTTGTATGTTCACATTGTACTTTGACAGGATTCCGGCACTACACAGAGAAACAGTAAAGAGCTTTGCCGCCATCAGCCTTATACGAGGGAAAAAGATATCTACCGTCAAGTCGTATGTGATGGATCTCATCCGATTTTTTGATTTCTGGTCACTTGATAAAGGCACCTTGCCGTTGAGCGGTTGCGATGAATTTGCCGTGGCCGACTTCTATCATTACCTTGAGAAAACGGAGTTTGCAGAAGCGACCCGCATTGGGATCTGGTCATCATTGAGCATATTTTTTGAAACGATGAATGATATTGATGGTGCAAGGAGTAAGAATCCATTTTCTGTATCCCCTTATCGCCACCAACGCAGGTACGATGCAAAGTATATTCCAGAATCAATTGCGATTCAATTAGATACTGCATTTAAGAACGATGAGATCGCGCTCTATCTTCGGTGCGTCTATTGGTTGCTAAGGCTAATACCTTCGCGTATCGGAGAAATCCTTGGCATGAAGATAGATTGTCTAAAAAGGTTTAACGGACAGTATGTTTTGTTTATTCCCACATGGAAGCAGAATGGGGGTTGGCAGCAACCAGCCATACGAAGTATTCACCTGGAGGACAAAGGAATTGCTGGATACCTTATAGGACTAATAAAAGAGCAGCAGGAAACGGCGCGTCAGATCCAGGAGTTTCTGCCAGAAGATAAAAAAGGAATGCTGTTTTCATACCGACAGAGTTATTGCCGTAAAGGAAAACCCACATATTCTACCAAACTCTGCTTTGTGGCATCAATATTTACTGTCAACGACCATTTTCGAAAGATATGCCGTCGTTACAACATTTCGGATGAAACGGGAAATGTCTATGTGGTGACAACGCACCAGTTTCGCCATAACGGCATCACAGATCGTTTGGCAGCCGGTTTCACCGCTGCCCAGATAGCTGAGATGACAGGCCATCACGGAGATGCCATGATCTTTAACGCCTATGCGCATTTGAATCTTATGCCAGAAACGATCCGTGAAAAGCAGAATTATGTATTAGCTGAACGGCAAGAATCGGATAAACGGTATGTGCTATTTGGCGGACGAATCCTTAATATGGATGAGCAAATGGAACAGCGGCTGATGAAAAACCTCAGAGCCCATCGCGTCCGTGGGGGTATATGCAGCGATATTACAACTTGCAAAAGTGATATGTGGAATTGCCTTGAATGTAAGGCATTTGTGGCCGATACAGAACAAACAGAATACTATCGCGAACAGATAGCTCTTTGGCGTGAAAAACAAGTACGTTTTTCGGCATTTCCAATCATTTGTGAAAATGCGAAAAGAAATGCGGGCCTGTTTGAATCCATACTAAAATCAATTGAAACGGATGTGCAGAGAAATGAAGCGAACAATACCTAAATCCCTCGTCCAGCGGCAGGAGAAAACTCGCAAGGACACCGTAGAAATGGTAACACAAGCAATTCTTGTCTTGGAGTCCCAAGGCTACAATATCAAAATCAAGGATCTGATAAGCGTAACCGGTCTGTCCCGTTCCGTTTTTGCCAAACCTCATATTCGCGAAGTGCTGGTAGAATACGGAATCATTCAAACACAAACTCCTGAGAAAACCGCAGGTGCCGAAAGCACACGCAGAATGGATAGGTTGATTGCGGAAAAGAACGGTTATATCCAACGGCTTCTCCGTGAAAACGAGCAGTTGCGTTACGAGGTCGAACTTCTGCGTGGAAAAGTACATATCCTCACGCACAAGGCTGCAGCGCAGGGCGAGGAACTTTTCTAAACAAATGTAATGATAGCACGATGTGAACCGGAATGTTTTCATCGTGCTATTTATTATATAAAAAATTTGTCCCACAAGCAAGGACACAACAGAAAGGAGAATGTAATCGTGTCAACAGAAAAGATAAGAAAAACTGGCGGCAACAATGTGCCCCTTGTGGGAGAGCAGGTGTTCTGTATCACCGGCAACGCTATTGACCGTAAGCCAGAGAACGGCGGCAATGGCATCGGGTATCAGGAAAACGTATCCTACACACTGACCGGCTTCGACCGGCACGCGGTATTCCGCCGCCAGCGTGTGGATGCATTTACCACCGACGAGATCGCCGGTACCCAGAGCGCCCGGCAGAGCAAGGACGCCACTGACCTGATACTCCATACCTGCGAACTGATGGGCGACAGGGATCTACCCATTCTGCTCATCCGCCGCCTGACACCCTTGGAATGTGAGAGATTGCAGGGCTTCCCCGACGGCTGGACGGATATCCCCGGCGCATCTGACAGCGCACGGTACAAGGCGCTGGGCAACAGCGTAGCCATCCCCTGCGTGGATTTCGTGATGAAGTGTATGGCGGACGCTATACGGGGAAGCGATTAAACATAACTTGTCCATTGTGCTTTATTTGCACCTGCTTCTTCGTTGTACTTGTCAATAGCTTTCCCACCGCGCTTCGGCTATGCTTTGCTTGCCTCGGAGGGAGGCGGAAAGGAGCACACCATGGAGGAAAAGAAAAACCTCTGCGCACCCATCCCGCTGTCGCTGCACCAGCGGCTGCGTGCGGAGCAGGAGCAGCGTGGACAGACGCTGGCAGACTACATCACGGATATACTCAACGAACACTTTGAAGGAGGAGCAAAAAACATGGGCAATACCAATCGCACCATCGCCTTTCAGGTACCGGAGGAGCTCTTTGACCGGCTGAAGGATTACCTCGCCAAACACGGCTTGAAGCAGAAGGACTTCATTCTCGGCCTCATCGAGCGGGAACTGAACGACGCAGTGGATACGGAATAACAACATGCAGAGCCGCAGGCGTGTGCCTGCGGCTTCACTTTTTGGAGGAGAACTATGTACCTATACCCAGAAAATCTGACAGCTCGCCCGATGCTGTGGCTGTGGACACTGCGGGACGTGGCATTCATCGGCGTCGGCCTGCTGCTGTCGGTATTGGCACTGACGCAGGCCGGCACCGTGATCCCATTGGTGGTCACAGCGGCACTGGCCTTTCTCTGCATTCGGCACGGCGGCGTCAGCATGCTGGACTTTCTGCGCTACGCCGCAGCGTTCTTCTTTTTCGGGCAGCAATACTACGAATGGAGGGAACGAGTATGAGAAAGAAGAAGTCCACGCAGCAGCTGGTGGGCATTGAGAGCGTGACGGACAGCAGCGTACTGACGGCAGGCGGTGAGTTGACCTTTTACCTTGTGCAGCCTACTAACCTGAACGTGCTGCCGGAGTCGGGTGTCCGCACGAGGGTGACAGCACTGCTGAATGTGCTGAAGGCCTCGGCAGAGATGGAACTGCTGGCGTTAGACGCTAAGGAGTCCTATCAGGATAACCGTCTCTATTATCGGCGCAGGGCAGAGGAGGAAGGCAATCCCGCTATCCGCGCTCTGCTGGCGCAGGACCGGCGGCATCTGGACGATGTGCAGACCATGATGGCATCATCCAGACAATTCTGCTTTGTCCTGCGGCGCAGAAAGACGGACGGTGCGATCAACCTCGCAACAGTGGAACAGCGGCTGCGGGACAGTGGTTTTACCGTTCGCCGAGTGGAAGGAACGGAACTATTGGAGCTGCTTGCGATTTATTTTGAACAGGACGCCACCCACGAGGTGTTTGACCTCGTAGACGGTGCGCGTTGGCTGACGGCGGAAATGGAGGAAGAAAATGCGGATTTTGAAAGTTGAACCGGGCGAAGTGCCCTATGTAAAGGATATGAAGGATGGGTTGGAGGCGATTCAGCAGGAGGTGCAGGGACTATTCCAGCCGGTATATGTGGAGGATGGCGTGATCCTCTGCTGCAATGAAGAGGGAAAGCTCAATGGCATGAAGCCCAATCGGTGGCTCGAGGATGATATTATCTGCGGGCCGTTTTTCCTGGTGGGGGATGACCACGAGGGCGGCTTCTGCTCTCTGACAGACGAGCAGTTGGATCGGTACACGCAGCGATTTCGGAAGCCGGAGCAGTTTGCCGGCCACGAACCGGAGCTGGAGCCGCGCATGGAATTTTTCTGCTGGTGAGGTGGATGGAATGAAAAAACCGTTTCACAAAAAGGAGATCTCGCCGCAGGAGACATTTATCCGCTCCTTTCTGGATTGCATCGCGCCGGGCGTGGTGAAGTTCGAGGTGGATCACTACATCTTCGGCAATACCTACCGCTGCGTCTGGGCACTGCGGGAATATCCCGCCAGCACCGAATCTCAGGCCATCCTGCGGCACTTGGGCGAAAAAAGCGGCGTGACGCTGCGGATATATTGCCGACAGGTGTCCCCCGGCGAGGAGGACAGGATCATCGACAATGCCAACAAGAAGAACAAGCTGGACGGCTCAGATCCTAACAAGCTGCGGCAGGCAGTGGAGGCCGAAAGCAACCTGCGGGATGTGGCGGAGCTGGTGCATAAGATGCACCGAGAGCATGAGCCGCTGCTCCACTGCGCCGTGTATCTGGAGATGACGGCGGACAGCGCGGAGCACCTGCGGCAGCTTCAGGCCGATGTGCTGACGGAGCTGGTGCGCTGTAAGCTGAATGTGGACAAGCTGCTTCTGCGGCAGAAGCAGGGCTTTTGCTGCGTCAGCCCCGTAGGCTATAACGCCCTTGGCCGGGAGTTCGAACGCGTACTGCCCGCTGACAGCATGGCCAACCTGTACCCGTTCAACTACTCCGGCAAGACAGATCCCAACGGCTTTTATATCGGCAAGGATAAATATGGAAGCAACATCGCAGTGGATTTCGACCGCCGCGACAGCGATAAGACCTCTGCCAATATCCTCATCCTCGGCAACAGCGGACAGGGCAAGAGCTACCTTATGAAGCTGCTTATCTGCAACCTGCTGGAAGCGGGTAAGTCCGTGGTCTCACTGGACGCGGAGCATGAGCTGGAGGAACTTTGCGGTAAGCTGGGTGGCTGCTTTATCGACCTGATGGCCGGCGAGAAGCGTATCAATGTGCTGGAGGTGCGGTGTTGGAACGAGGACACGGATATGGAAACGGACGAGTCCGCGCCGGAGGCTTTCCGCAAGTCCACACTGCTGGCGCGGCACATCTCCTTCTTAAAGGACTTCTTCCGTGCCTACAAGGACTTCTCCGACCCGCAGCTGGACACCATTGAGATCATGCTGTCCGAGCTGTACCGGAAGTGGGGCATCTCAGAGGAAACAGACTTCCGCCAGCTCAAGCCGGAGGACTACCCCATCCTGTCCGACCTGTATGCGCTCATCAATAATGAATTGGTGAATTACAGGAACGGCAGCCTGTACACGCGGGAGCTGTTGCAGGAGGTGCTGCTGGGGCTGCACTCCCTGTGCGTGGGTGCGGACGCACCATTCTTCAACGGGCACACCAACATCTCGGACGACAGATTTTTGGTGTTTGGCGTAGGCGGCGTACTGACGGCGGCCAAGAGCCTGCGGAACGCCCTGCTGTTCAATGTGCTGGCGTATATGTCGGACAGGCTTCTGACGGCGGGCAACACGGTGGCGGCATTGGATGAGCTGTACCTGTGGCTGTCCAATCCGGTGGCCATTGAGTATATCCGCAACTGCTTGAAGCGTGTGCGGAAGCGGGATTCTGCGCTGATGATGGCGTCCCAAAACTTGGAGGATTTCGACCAGGAGGGCGTGCGGGAAATGACAAAACCGCTGTTCGCTATCCCACCCCACCAGTTCCTGTTCAATCCTGGTTCCATTGGCAAGCGGTTTTACATGGATATGCTGCAGCTGGACGAGGCGGAGTTTGAGCTCATCCGGCGCGCACGGCGAGGCGAATGCCTGTTCAAGTGCGGCGCGGAGAGGTATCATCTGGAGGTGAAAGCGCCGCCCCACAAGGCCGCACTGTTTGGCACGAAGGGAGGCAAGTGATGGCGATACCTGCACTGGCGCGGCTGGCGGCAGCCGTGCTGACCAATGAGGATGGGCGCAGGACAGCCGGCAAGGTGCTTGCCTTGATCCTGTCGCCGCTTATTATACTGGCGGCGTTCCTATGCTGCTTCGGTGACGGTGCGTCCCGGCACAACAACGCCGTGGTATCCGCGGCGTTCTATGGAGCGGAGTTCTCAGATAAAGTCCCCAAAGAATACCGCACACATATCACCGAGATGCAGGAGGCGTTCTCCCTTCTGGATTCGGCCACCGTCTATGTCAATCAGAAAGCCGAGGAAGGCAGCCTTGACCCGGTACAGGTCAAGGCTGTTTTCTTTGCCCTCTGCTTCGGCGACAACGCGCCGACCCGTGCTGCCGCAGACCGCTTCGTGGACTGTTTTTATAAAACGGAAACACGGACGCGCATGGTAACGGTGGTACAGGAAGATGGCACAGAGGAACTGGTGGAGGAGACATACGAGGTAGCTGTGCCGCTGTCGGTGGAGGATGTTTACGAAAAACTCACCACATGGCGTGGCCGCGTGGTGACAGATGCGGAGCGCAGCAATGCCGTGGACATCTACGCCATAGTCATGGGCAGTATGGGCGGCGATACCTTCAACGGTGATTATGAGTCGGGCGGCAGCGCAACAATCGAGCTGGATGTATCCATGCTCACCGACCCGACTACGAAGAACGCCGCCGACCTTGTGACCTACGTCACCAACGCATGGACCTCCGGCTGGGGTTATGTGTGGGGTACCTATGGGCAAGTTCTGACACCGGAACTGCTGCAATACAAGCTGACGCAGTATCCGGACGGCGTCGGGAAGTATGCGGCCTTCATCCGTGCCAACTGGCTGGGCAGACACACCGCCGACTGCGTGGGACTCATCAAGGGCTATGGCTGGCTGTCCACCGACACTATGACTATCGACTACGGTACACATGGTATGCCGGACATCGGTGCAAACGAGATGTTCTACAACGCCACACGGCGCGGCGGCATTGAAACTATGCCGGACACGCCGGGACTGGCGGTGTGGAAGGCCGGGCACATCGGTGTATATATCGGCAATGGTGAAGTCGTTGAGGCCATGGGTACCAAGTACGGCGTGGTCAAGACGCAGCTGGAAGGCCGCGGTTGGACGCACTGGCTGGAGGTGCCGGGGATCGAGTATGAATGAGGGCAATTTGTAAAAGCTGATTGCTATTCTCAGGTGTATCGGCTATAATAATGGCAGAACAGGTTAAAGGAGGTGCCACCGCTATGAGTACGCTGTCGCTCAGTGAGGTCAAAGCCGTCGTGAAGGAATTGCTGAAACGCTACCACGCGGAATATGCGCTGTTGTTCGGATCGTATGCCCGTGGTGACGCCACACCCGATTCTGATATCGACATCATTATCGTGGGCGGAAAAGACTTTGTGCCCCGTAACATTTTCGCACTGGCCGAGGACTTGCGTGAAATGACTGGGCGGAATGCCGATGTGTTTGAGATGCGGGAGGTCAATACGGGAACGCCTTTTTATGAGTCCGTAATGAAGGAGGGTATCCGTATCGCATGAAGAAGACAGATACTGAACGGTTGAAGAAGATTGTTTCCCTGTGGGATGCACTGAGCAGCGAGATCGAACGGCGGGGCATCACACGAGAGATGTTGTTGACTGAGCAGTTTTCTCAATGGGCAGTAACCACGCCGGTCTATAACATCGGTGAACAGGTCTATCAGCTTTCGCCAGAGTTCAAAAAGGAACATCCAGACATTCCGTGGAGCGTTGTCTCCGGGCTGCGGCATCGGTTGGTGCATGATTATGACGGTATCAACTGGTCACTGATCGCAGACGTCATCTTTGATGACATGAACCCCTTTGTAGAACAAGTTAAGAGCATACTATCAGAGTGAATAGAAACAATGAAAAGCGCAGGCGAAGGCCTGCGCTTTTTCTGTGCCTTGCAAGGAGGAAACGACATGGCGTATGTAAAGGAACACGCACCGTCAGAGGTCTACCACCTGGCGAAGCAAGAAAACCTGAACAGCATTCTGGATGACGGCATGATCCGCCGTTTCAGTGATACGGAATGCTGGTTCTGTGCCGACCTGCAAAAGATGAGAGCGTACATGGAGCAGACGGTCATGTGCGAGGGCAAACCCTACTATAACGTGACAGGTCAACTTTGCCGTTATCCCAAATTTGTGCCGGAGGACTATGTCCTTCTCAAGCTCATACCCTGCCGACAGAAGGACAACTGGTATCGCTGGGAGCAGGAAATACCTGCGGGAAGCCCTGCGGTGCTGGTCAGGGCAGCGCGTGAATTCTCCGCGCTGAAGATCGGCTACCGCGGTGACCTCGCATTTCACAACGCAGAGGTCATCGATGTGCCACAGTTTCTTGTGGAGGGGATCACACAGGGCGAGCCGGTGCAGACCAACACAGAGCTGTGGGACATTCTCACCCAGCGCATCGAAGATGAGATGGGTGACTATATGCGCCGACTGGATCTGCGTACCCGTGACGAGCTGATACAGACGGCAGACGAGATCGACGCCATGATGACCTGTGACTGCGAGCTGAGGCTGCTGAGAGAGTGTCTGCCACGCGAGGAGCTGGTCTTCCTGTTGGAGCAGGACAGACCGTTGGAGCAGATGAGCAAGGCATGGATGGCGCATCGGAATGTGAATGTAGGTGAGACATTCCAGAGCCTGCTCACCGGCCTGTATGCAGAACAGCAGCATGATATGGACATGAAGATGTGAGGAGGGACGGCATGGGAGAAACCAATATCACCATCAATTTTGATGCGGCCAAGCTGGACGCACTGGAGTTTACGCTCCGCAAACAGCGGTCGTCTGTACAGCGGCGCATGGCGGAGATGCTCCAGCAGCTCTACGAGTCGGAAGTCCCAGAAGCGGTGCGGGAGTATGTGGACAGCAAGACCGCGCCTGCCGCAAGGCCCAAGCGACCGGTACGGGCAGCAAAGGCAGCAAATGGGCAGGCAGCGGCTATGCAGCAGGAGGAATAACCATGGCACAGCATGAAGAAATCATCGTATGGCTCGACCGCAGGTGGAAGGAAGCCATTGAACATCATCTGAAGGATGAGACCTTACAGGAGCATCTGGAGAATGTGCTGGATGAACTGTGCAACCAACTTCCGGAGCGTGAATATAAACGTATCAGCCGAGAGATCTGGGAGGAAGACCGTATGGCGCGGGAAGAGGCGGCACGCACCTATTCCGCATACCGCGTTGTGGAGGGCGGCGAGGAACATTACTTCCGCATGACGCCCAGTGATGAGCTGCTGGATGCCGCAAGGGCGCTCCGCAAATACCTCAAGGATACAGACCACAGTACCGGCAAATTCATCTCTCTGTATTCGCAGGCGCAGCCCATCACGCCGGAGGAATACCAGCAGCTGATACACCTCCGCATGGAGAACACCGGAAAAGTCACCGGCGTGTTTGATTTGGATTTTGACAAGCGGGAGTTTTCCGCAGTCCACATCATGAACGGCTGGACAACGTGGGCTATGCGGGATGTGATACCGTCTGTCTACCAGGCCACAAGGCCGCGCTTCGCAACGGCGGAGGAACAGCTCCGCAAACTGCTGAATCTGTTGGACGGCATGGAGCTCACATCGGCGGGGCATCTCACCGCCCAGGATTTTTCATTCAGCGATGAGATCCTGATGGAAAACGGAAAGCTGAACTTTTATGTCCAGGCAGACTTCGATGTAGATGCCGCCTTCGGCACATTCGTCTGCACGGATGAGAACGATGACTGGCTGAATATCTACGCCAACTACGACATCGCGCAGGACAGACTTTGCGATTCGCTGGAGCTGAATCTCTGCAAGGGGGATGGTTCGGAGGAGAACTGGAGCTACCACCTGAACGCCGCCGAGCAGGAGGTGCTGGCGCGGAAGATGGAGGCGTTTTGCCAGCAGCAAAACGGCATGAGCCTGCACGATTTTGCCCGGCAGCTTCAAGAGGAGCCGGGGCCGTCTCCGCAGATGCAGATGTAGCCCCGTGTTTGCCCTTGTGGGCCGGTTTGTGGCCTCCCAGGGACGCGGGAGGGTAAGGATAGCGGCCCCGGAGATTTGGAACGTTTTTGCCCGCTTTTCGGTGCGCCGAAAGCGGAGCAGGAGAAAAGCATTGGCGCTTTTCTGCGCCAATGCCGGTCACGGCAGCCCGCAGTGCGGACTGCCACGAGGGTTTGCGACATTTTGCGATTGGCGCTGATTATCAAATTCCAAATGTGCTTTGGCGCTATTCTTTGTAAAAATGCCCGTCAGCCCCGTGTTTACAAGGCTTTCGGGACGCGCAGGAAGGAGGTGTGACTCGATGGATAAAAATGGGAAAAGCCGGCACTCTGTTTGGCTGTCAGACGACGTGTGGCGGGAGGTGGATGCGCTCTATAAGCTGGATAATTGCCCCACCCGCAACGAGTTCGTGGAGAAGGCTCTGCGGCAGTATTGCGGTCGCTTACACGCCGAGAGGACGGGCACATATCTGCCTCGCGCACTGCAAGAGGTGCTGGAGGGTACGCTGGGCGTGTTCGGTGACCGGCTGGGCAGGCTGCTGTTCAAGCTGGTGGTAGAGCACAACATGACCAACCATCTGCTGGGCGGCGACGTGGACATGACACGCGATGAGTACAGCAAGATGCGCGGCAGCAGCGTCCGTGAGGTGGCGACAACTCACGGCAACATCTCTTTCAAGGACGTGCTGCTGTTCCATCAGGAGGAGTAACGCACGGCGCGGCTGATACAAAAAAGTGGCTACATCAAGAACGGCAAGGCAACCGGCTACATGGAATACGTTGCCACGCGGGACGGTGTGGAGATCATCCAAAGCACCGAGTCTGCGACCAAGAAGCAGAAACAGTTCATCAAAAAACTGCTGAAGGACTTCCCGGACGCAAAGGAGCTATTCGAGTACAGTGACTACCTACAGACGCCCAATCGCGGTACAGCATCCGCATTTATCGCCGTGGCGCTGGATACACATCTGCACGAAGTGGAGTCCGAGAGCGGCTATATGTCCTATATCGCCCAGCGTCCCCGTGCCGAAAAGCACGGCGGCCATGGCCTGTTCAGCGAGGTGGACACCACCGACCTCAAGGCGGCGAAGGCCGAGCTGGACGCTCACGACGGAAAAGTGTGGACGTTTATTTTCTCCCTGCGGCGTGAGGACGCGGAGCGACTTGGGTACAACAAAGCTGCCGCGTGGCGGAATCTGTTGAAGCATGAGAGCGCCGCTATTGCGGAGGCTATGCGGATTCAGACGGATGATTTCCGCTGGTACGCGGCGTACCACGACGAGGGGCATCATCCCCATGTGCATATGATGGCGTGGTCGGCGGAACCGAAGAAAGGGTATCTCACGCGGGAGGGTATCGCAGTCATGCGTTCCAGGATGACGAACGCTATCTTCCATGAGGAGATGAAGGAACTCTACATTAAGAAGGATGCTGCCTACAAGGAGAGCATCCAGACCGCAAAAGAGTCACTGCTGCTATATATCAGGATGCTGGAGAACAGCGAGTCAGCTGACCCCGTGATAGAGCAAAAGCTGTGTGACCTGCCCCACGCATTGGAGCAGGTCGATGGCAAACACGTCTACGGCTATCTGCCCAAAGAGATCAAGGCACAGGTGGATGAGATCGTGGAACAACTGGCACAACTCCCGGAGGTGGCGGCTTGCTATGAGCAGTGGTGGAAGCTGAAGGATGAGATCGCCAGCTACTACGGACGGAACACGCCGTCCCACCAGCCGCTGGTACAGCAAAAGGAGTTCCGTGCCATCAAGAATATGATCATTCAGCAGGCGGAAACATTTCGGCAGCCTGTGTCGGAGCAAGTTCCTGTTGAGACAGAACCTAATGAGCAGCAAGTGCCGCCCTCAACCGAATCGCCTGCGGCTATGGCACAGCCGCAGGCGGTCGCGTCACAGAGCGCAATAGAGGTCGGCGTGGTCAGTCAACTACTCCACCACATGAGTCGTGTGTTCCGCGGCAATATGCCGGTCATTCCGCCTGCGCTGCGTATCGACTCCAAGCGCCGCAGACGGTTACAGGAGAAGCGTATGGCCATGGGGCACAAGCGGGACGACCATGAGGACGAGCAGCTCCACCATGTCAACGACAACGCCATGCGATAATGCAAGGAGGGAAAATGCATGGGCAAATTTGTATATTTCACATCCGCAGAGAAACGGCAGGCCAACGAGGTTGACCTGCCGTCTTTTCTGTTGGATCGAGGCGAGAAACTCATTATGGCCGGACGGGATTACCGGCTGGCCAGCGACCACAGCATCACCGTGCGCGGGCCGATGTGGTATGACCATGCCGCACGGAAGGGCGGACGCGCCATCAGCTTCGTGCAGCAATTCTACGACAAGACCTACCCCGAAGCAGTGGCCATGCTGCTGGGGCGGGACGGTCAGGGCATCATCCCCATCGTCAAGAAGGAGCCGGAGTCGAGAGAACCGAAGCCCTTCGCGCTGCCGGAGGCCTATCTCAATATGCGGCGGCTCTATGCCTACCTGACTACCCTCCGGCGCATCGACCGCGACGTGGTCACGGCGTTCGTGCGGGAGAAGCTGCTCTACGAAGACACTCTGCATCACAACTGTGTGTTCGTGGGCGTGGACGAAAACGGAGAAGCCAGGCACGCCCATCTTCGCAGCAGCAACAGTCAGGGCAAGGTGTTCCGCATCAATGTGGAGGGCAGCGAGGCGAAGCATAGCTTCCACAAGGATGGGGCGGACTGTTCCCTCTATGTATTTGAAGCCCCCATCGACCTGCTGTCGCACATCACGCTCTATCCGGCAGGCTGGCTGGAACACAGCTATGTGGCCTGCTGCGGCACGTCCGTCCAGCCGGTGCTGGAACGGTTACGGCAGAATCAAAAGTTGAATATGGTGTACCTCTGTCTTGATAACGATGAGGCAGGTGAGGACGCCTGCGAGAACATGATGGAGGTGCTGGAGAATATGGATGTGGATGTAGAGCGCCTGCGCCCACAGGGGAAGGACTGGAATGATGACCTGCGTGCGAAACGAGGCGGCCATGGATAACCTCTGGATACTCTTTGCGGCAGCAGGCGCCATGGTGACCATCATCGGCGGACTGGCACTGCTGGGCGACCACTACACGCTGAACAACATCAAGTCCAAGACCGTGGGCGACGGGCAGCATGGCACGGCACGGTGGGCAACCGATGCGGAGCTCCGCAAGACCTACGCCCTCGTCCCCTTCCAAGTGTCGAATTGGCGGGCAGGCAAAAAGCTACCTGAAACGCAGGGACTGGTGCTGGGCAGCACCAGCGGCAAGCATGGCATCACCGCACTGGTGGATAAGGACGATGTGCATTGTCTTATGATCGGCGCATCCGGCGTGGGCAAGACTGCCTATTTCCTGTACCCCAACTTGGAATATGCCTGCGCCAGCGGTATGAGCTTCCTGGCACTGGATACCAAGGGTGACCTCGCCCGCAACTACGGCGCGGTGGCAGCGAGGTATTATGGCTATCATGTTTCTGTGGTGGATCTGCGTAACCCCACGCGCTCGGATGGCTATAATCTCATGACCCTCATCAACCACTACATGGATGAGACACGGACGACCGGCGATCTTGCCGCCCGTGCCAAAGCGGAGAAGTACGCCAAGATACTGGCCAAGACCGTCGTGTCTCCAAACGGCGACACGGACTACGGCCAGAACGCCTACTTCTACGATGCGGCGGAGGGCTTGCTGACCTCCGTGGTGCTTCTGCTGGCGGAGTTCCTGCCGCCGGACAGCAAATGCCCCACAGAGCGCCGACACATCGTGTCCGTATTCAAGCTGGTGCAGGAGCTGCTGGCGCCCTCCGGCGTTCGCGGCAAAAACTGGTTCACGCTTCTGATGGACAGACTGCCGGACGTACACAAGGCCCGGTGGTTTGCCGGTGCAGCGCTGGATGCCTCCGAACAGGCCATGGCCTCCGTCATGTCCACGGTGCTGTCCCGGCTCAACGCCTTCCTGGACTCGGAGCTGGAGCAGGTGCTGTGCTTCGACAGCGCCACCAACGCCGAGCAGTTTGCGGCGGAGAAGTCCGCTATCTTCCTCATCCTGCCGGAGGAGGACACCACCAAGAACTTCATGGCAGGGCTGATGATACAGACGCTGGCACGGGAGTTGTTCGCCGTGGCGGACGAGAACGGTGGGCATCTGCCCAGCCGCGTGGTGTTCTATTGTGATGAGTTCGGAACTATGCCCGCCTTTGACGTGGAGGCGCTGTTCAGCGCGGGTCGCTCCCGTGGTATCACACTGGTACCCATCATCCAATCGCTGGCGCAGTTGGAGAAGAATTACGGCAGAGAAGGCGCAGAAATATTGACTGACAACTGTCAGGATACCATCTTCGGCGGCTTTGCGCCCAACAGTCAGACGGCGGAGCAGCTCTCCAAATCGCTGGGCAGCCGCACGGTACTCAGCGGCTCTGTCAGTAAGGGGAAGAACGATCCCAGCCAGAGCTTGCAGATGATAGAGCGTCCACTGATGACGCCGGACGAGCTGAAATCCATTCCCAAGGGCAGCTTTGTGGTGATGAAAACGGGGACGCATCCTATGCAGACGAAGCTGCGGCTGTTTCTCGACTGGGGCATTACCTTTGGCGAGCCGTATGCAACCCCGGAACACGCGGCGCGGCCTGTGGCCTACGCCAGCCGTCAGGAATTGTTCCTCAGTATCAGCAAAAGATATAGCAGCAGTGACCGGCCCGTACAGGCGCAGCAGGCATCGGCCACACAGAGGAGAACACCTCGCTCGGCCATGGGGCTCTACAGTGAGGACACAAGGCCATGAGCTACTTTGGAAGCATCTATGCAGACCAGGACTTGTCTCACCGAGCAAGGACAGTCTATATGTACCTCAAGGATCGGTCTGACGCAGGGAATACCTGCTGGCCCAGCGTCCGCAGGATCGCGGAGGATCTGAAGCTGTCCCGCCGTACCGTGCAGCGGGCGTTGACAGACTTGGAGCGACATGGATTTCTGGAGCGCACCCATCGCCGCCGTCCCAACGGCAGTCTGACCAGCAACCTGTACCGCGTCAAGTGAGCAGAGAAAGAGCGCACCTCCCACCAAGGGGGAGGTGCGCAAAAATGGGGTCCCCGCAAAGTCGTAAGACTTTGTGGGGAGAGGAGACGCAGCGGAATGAGTGCGCCCAGCCACTTGCGGCTGGGCGCACGATATGCAGCTTGCGTTGACGATGTCGCAAGGGTAGCGTCACCATGGCGTACCCAGAAGGACTCACTCTATCGGAGGTACTAAGACAGAGGAAAGAATGAGACAAGACTTCTTGTAGACGCAGAGTAAATGTGCTATACTCTGGCCTGTGTGTTTGCCTACAGGGAGGATAGTCATGTTCTATACCGACGAAGAAGTATCTGTAATTACTGGTCTGCTCAACGCCTACCTGGTGCGGGAACACGCCAGTGAAAAGGTCAGAGAATCATATACCAGGATCAGCGAGGGACTTCAAAGCCGTGTGCTGACCAGGGACGATTACGTTTGGCTGGAGAACGCCCTGCTATTCCTCCGCCCATATTGGTGGAATGACCGCGAGGACGGGCGGATGCTGATGGATGCCCTCCTGCATACGCAGACACTGGCACGGAGAACGTAATAAAAATTGATGAAGGGTGTATCGCTCGATACACCCTTCGTTTTTTATTCGGCAGTATTCCGTGTTTCACGTCCTTTGAGCATCTTGTCGGGGATCATAGACGCGCTGATGAGATCGGCAGGATCAACTTCCAGTGCATCCGCAATATCGAAGAACACATCCAGCGTGAAGTTGTGTGCCGTTCCGGGCGCTTCGATGACGCTCAGAAGTGAACGGCTGATACCAGCTTTCTCCGCCAGCTTTTCCTGCGACATTCCACGCAGCTTGCGGAGGGTGACGATGGCAATGCCGATTTGGATAAAGCGGTCATTGTTTTTGAACGAAACAGTTTTACTCATGCGGAATGTCCTTGCCTTTCGTGGTATGGGTAAATTATACTGTTTCTCCACGCCACTTTCTGTCTGAAATAGAAAGCGTTTGACACGAGATGGTGACAATAGTATAATCTAAAACAATCAAATGCTTTCCTAATAAGACAAAGATATATTGTTGCAGACAAGGTGAACGATGGAAATAGACAAACCGATACGCTGTGCGGTCATGGGGCAGCATCCCCTACGATTCCCGTGGGGCTTTGACGAAGAAGATGACCGCTGCCGAAAATTGAAAATCGAATTGGCGCAGCAGATCATGGTGCTGCGCCAGAGCGGCGTGTCGCAATTTCTGACCGCCTGCGACTGCGGCGTGGGATTGTACGCCGCTGAGATCATCAACGGTCTGCGGACGACTGACCACGATCTGATGCTGCTGTGCTATACACCCCATGAGGAGCAGGCTACCAAGTGGGCTCCTTACTTGCGGGAGCGTTACTTTGATGTGTTGGAGAAATGCACCTACATTTCCGCCGTGTGCGAGGTCGGCGCACCGGGCGCGCAGCTCCAAGCCTACAAGGAGATCATCGACCTCGCCGATGTGGTGCTGTGCGTCTACGATACGGACATACCGGCCACAAGCAGTGCGGAGGATAGAGCGTTGGCCTACGCAGAGGGGCAGCACAAGTCGCTGGTGCTGCTGCATCCGACAGAACTGACCACAAAACAGATCTCCGCTGCCCATGACGCGAGATGACAAAGATCATGCCGTGTGCTATACTGTCGGCATTGAGCCAAGGAGGTGCCTGAGATGCTGTTCCAATACCATATCCGTGAAATGACGGTGGAAACAAGTGCAGAAGAATTCGTGACACGCTTTGTCCATGTGGAGAAGTTCTTACCTTTCTGCCAGCAGTGTGGCAGCTACAATACTCGCTGGACGTGCCCGCCTTTCGATTTTGACCCCATGACCATTTGGCAGAGCTACAGGGGACTACGGCTGTATGCCCGCATCTTGCAGGCGGATGTGCCGGAGCAGCCTCTGGACGTGGCAGTGGCGGCGCTGAAGCAGGAAAAGCGTCTGTACCGGCAAGAGCTTCAGCGGTGGGAGCGGGAAACACCGGGGAGCCAGATGCTGCTGGCGGGCACCTGCGACCAGTGCGAGACGTGCGAAAAGGTACAGGGACATCCCTGCGGCAGACCGGAGCTGCTGCGCTACTCCATCGAGGCGCTGGGCGGCGATGTGGAGGGCTGTTTGCTGCACTACTTCCACCTGCCCATGCTGTGGGGCAGGGATGGCAAAGCGCCGGACTACTTTGTGTTGGTGGGCGGTTTGCTCACTAAGTGACAACGAAAAATGACGGGTGTATCCGTGGATACACCCGTCATTTTTCATTGTTCTTTTTCGCGGCGTTGGCGGCGGCGCGGGCCTTGTCGCGGTTCTTGCGTTGAGCGACGAGATCGGCCTTGGCCTGCCGTTTCGCTTTTCGTTCCTGCAAGAGCTGCACCTCCTGCCGCTGGTACTCCTGCTCGTAGCGGGGATAGTGATGCTCCCGCGGCGGCTTGTACTGTGAAGGCAGCTCTGCGGCCTTCAGCGCCGCAGACCAGTTACCGAAGCGTTGGGCAATGTACGCACCACCCACGATCTCACAGGGCGCTGGCGTATAGGATGCATCGACACATTGCCGCACATAGGCGATGAGGTCGGCGTCGCTGGCGGTTTCGTATTCTATCGCAAAAGCCTCGTCCTTCGCTTGCAGGGCCTCGATGGTGCGTTTGACGATCTGCTGGTGCAGTAGGTTATCCCCGTTGACCTGTGGCATTTTTATGTCCCTCCTGGGCATAATAAACTCAGCCAGATGGAGCGACATCCTTCGTAAATCATCATCATTCAGGAAAGCATTTTTCGCCACCGGCTATGGTAAAACGATAGCATTTGCGGGGCGGGAAGTCAAGTATGGCATCGGTGTCAGGGCGAAAACAGTCGCTGGAGACCGAAACGGGAGGTATATCCACCGAGCCTTTCCGCGATGATGGATGATAAAAAGGGTGTTCGCCGTCAAAAATCGCGTCAGGAGGAGTACGAAATGGCACGCAGAGGGGAGAACATCTATAAGCGCGGAGATGGCCGCTGGGAGGGCCGCTATATCCGAGGTCGGACGCCGGAGGGACGGGCGCAGTACGGCTACGTCTACGCCGCCACCTACAGCGCCTGTCGGGAAAAACGGCGGCAGCGTCTGCGGGAGCTGCCCCGTGAGATCACGCCAAGCAATAACATGACATTGCCGGAGGCTGTGGAGCTATTTTTCGTGGAGCGGGAACAGAAACGGAAGCTGAAGGAGTCCACCGTCAGCCGGTATCGGTATGTGGTACAGCAGTATATCCAGCCGCAGCTGGGCGCTGCGCCGCTGTATGCGCTGACGGAGCAGCGGGTAGCGGATTTTTACCGGAAGCTCCAGGGGCATGGCTTGTCGGCCAAAAGCACACGGGATGTTGGCGTATTGCTGCGGGCCATCCTGCGGATGGCGGCCAAGCGGGGGTGCTTCTGCACGGGGGTAAACGCCGAGCTGCCAGTGTGTAAAAAGCGGCAGGTGGAGATATTCACCGAGCCGGAGATCCTGCGGCTGGCGCATCATATCGTAAACGAGCCTGACCTGACCGGTCTTGGCGTTCTACTGACGCTGAACAGCGGCCTTCGTCTGGGAGAGTTGTGTGCGCTGCGATGGTCGGATATCGACCTCCATGCGGGCTTTCTGCGGGTGGAGCGGGAGGTACAGCGGATCTATGAGAAAGGCTGCACAAGACTCATTATGCAGCCGCCCAAGAGCGAATCGTCGCTGCGGAGAATACCGCTGCCAACTGATATCCTGTCCCTGCTGGCAGCGCACAGACCCGAGAACGCGGGCAGTTTCTGCCTGCTGACAAGCTCCGGCGATCCGCTGGAACCGCGTACTATGCAGAACCGATATAGGTCGCTGTTGAAACGAGCGGGCGTCCCGTATCGAAATTTCCATGCCCTGCGGCACACCTACGCCACACGCTGCATCGAGCAGAATGTGGATGTCAAAAGCGTCAGCGAGATGCTGGGCCACAGCGACGTGCGGATCACGCTGCAAACCTATGTCCATGTCTCCCTGCGGCATAAGCAGCAGGCGGTGCAGAGCATCTGCTTCCTGCCCATCAGCGGAAACGCAGACCTTGCGCCGTCAGAAATCCCGTCAGGCGCAGCAAAAGCCGCTGCACGACATGGCGCGGCGGCGCAGGTTTCCTGAATGATGATGATTTACGAAAAAGTTACGCCGTCCGCGCAACAGAATACCCAAAAAACGGCAGGTGTGCAATCCGCGCACCTGCCGCTTTTCGATCGCGTGACAAATTTCATATACTGTGCTATACTACCCACATCATCACCAAGGAGGGCTACACCATGCGCATCAATTGGTTCAAGGACGAAAATCACCTGGTCTATATCAACGGCGCGACGCAGCTGGCAGAGCTGGAACGGACGCTGCACTTCCCCGGACTGGAGGAAGCGGCCAACGAGCTGCGGCAGCACCCCACAGCGGAGGGCTTTACCATCAAGGGGCCCAAGCGCACCAGCGGACGGCTGTTCGTGCCTGATCTGACCTTCGGCGAGCACATCGAGATGGGCGAAAACATCTTCTTCTACATGGGTGAGATGCAGGAGTGCTACGTCATCTACTGGCCGGACGCACCGGTGGCAAAGTGAGGCGGCATCGCACATGACTTTCCTGCAAAAGCATTACGGGCAGATGTCCGATTCCATGCTGACAGCCTTTTTCATCATCCTATCCGGCGGCCTGCAGGACGCCTATACCTATTGCTGCCGCGGCAAGGTGTTCGCCAACGCCCAGACCGGCAATATCGTGCTGCTGAGTACGCATCTATTCGAGGGAGACTGGGGACAGGCGCTGCGATACTTAGTCCCCGTGCTGGCGTTCCTGCTGGGTATCTACATCGCGGAGTGCGTCCACCGGCACTTCAAGCGGATGGAGAAGGTACACTGGCGGCAGCTTATCATTCTGGCGGAGATCGTGCTGCTGGCGGCGGTGGGCTTCCTGCCGGAAACGCTGAACACCACCGCCAACGCCGTGGTGTCCTTCGTGTGCGCCATGCAGGTGCAGACCTTCCGCAAGGTGCGGGGCCACGCCTACGCCAGCACCATGTGCATTGGCAATATGCGCAGCGGAACGGAGGCGCTGTGCGCCTACTTCCATACGAGGGATAAGGAAATACTCCACAAGGCGCTGACGTATTTCGGCGTGGTGCTGCTGTTCGCGCTGGGCGCGGGCGTCGGCAGCACCGCCACGCTCCATTGGGGCGCGGGGACGATCTGGCTGTCCTGCGGCCTGCTGACCGTCAGCTTCCTCATCATGTTCATCCACGACGAGGAACAGAAGCTGAACGAATAAAAACAACACCGGCGGCGTTACCCACACGCTGCCGGTGCTGCTTTGAGGTGGTGTTCCTCATGGAAAAGAAAAGTAAAAGTATGGTTGGCTGAACCATGTCCTTATCATAGCAGGTCGAATAGTGTTTGTGAAGCGCATCTTTGTTCTTGAAAACATGAGGACTTGTATAGTATAATGCTCCTCGAAACGAGGTGCGCTATGAGTATTTCCAAATATCAGGTCTTTCTGAAAACGGTCTCCTGCGGCAGCTTCTCCAAGGCGGCGGAGGCCATGAATTTCACCCAGTCCGGCATCAGCCACGCCATCAACTCGCTGGAAAACGAGCTGGGCGTGAAGCTGTTGAGCCGCAACCGCGGCGGCGTGGTGCTGACGGCGGACGGACGGGCGGTGCTGCCCAAAATTGAGAAGCTGTGCGCCGCCCACCACTCCCTGATGCAGACGGTTGAGGGGCTGAAGGATATGGACAGCGGCCTTGTGAAGATCGCCACGTTCTCCAGCGTATCTGCCCAGTGGCTGCCCCGCATCCTCAAGAGCTTCGGGAAGGTATATCCCAACATCGAGTTTGAAGTAGTTACCGGCGATTTCTATGATCAGATCGAGGGATGGATCGTCAACGGCACGGTGGACTGCGGTTTCCTGCGGCTGCCGTCGGTGAAGCGCTTGCAGACCTACGCTCTGCACCGTGATGAATTGCAGGTCATCGTCCCCTGCGACCACCCCTATGCCGACCGTGACCCGTTCCCCGTGTCCGCGCTGGCGGAGGAGCCGTTCATCCAGCTGGAGGAGGGCGACGACTACGAGATCATGGCGGCGTTTGACGAGATGGGCATCCGCCCCAACGTGAAGTACATCGCACGGGAGGACAGGACTATCTTGGCTATGGTGTCGGAGGGCCTGGGCATCAGCCTGCTGCCGGAGCTGATGGTGCGGCACAGCCCCACGCCCATCAAGGTCTGTCATGCGCCCCTGCATTTCTACCGTACCATCGGCATCGGTGTCAAGGACAAGAAGGCACTTTCCAACTCCACCCGTCTGTTCGTGGACTATGTGCGGACGTGGGTGGCGGAAAACGGGAATACATAAACGTTCAACTTTCGCGGCGAAAGCATGAGAACTCGTAATGCAGCGCAGACAAGAACGCAGTTCCCATACGGCTTTACGGGAACGAACAAACGACGCCGCAAAAATGTATCCTTCCGCGAAACAAATACCCTCTTGCAAAACGGCGGGGTGTTCATCATAATAGCACCCGTAGCCCCCGAAAAGTGAATAGGCTTACCGGTCTGAAACGCTGCGGCGTTTCGGTGAAAGTTGGAATGTGGGTCAAAGTCCCCGCGAACAGGTCACTGTGAGGCTCCTCTGAGGCAGGAGATAAGTCAGGTCGCGCCGGTAAGCGTCACAATGCACACGCCTGAAACCGAGCTGCATGAACGGGGGCTTCGCGCCCGTTTACACGAGAGAAGCGTCGGCATTTGCCGGCGCTTTTTGCATGAAGTCAGGGCACCTATGGGGGACGGAAAGGTGCTTGAAAAAATGGGAGAACGCAGGAAATACGTCCGCAGGGACGCCACGGTGGGACGGTTGTCCGCTATCTTTCTGGAGGACATGGAGGGGAGCGTAAAGCCATCCACGCTGGCGTGCTACCGCCGCAACATCCAATGCCACATCCTTCCAGCGCTGGGAGCGCGCGTGGCGGCGGAGGTGACGGTGGCGGAGATCAACGACTACATCCAGCAGTTACAGGAGGACTATTCGCCCAAGCTGGTGCGAGAAATCGGTGGCCTTCTGCTGCGGATCGTGGGCATGGCCGGTGTGGGCTACGGCGAGGATGTGACGCTGCCGAAGGTGCGGCAGAAGGCCGTGGAGGTGTTCACCGAGCCGGAACTGAAGCAGATGGGACAGGTCATCCTGCGCCGTCCGGACAGGACGGGACTTGGCGTGCTGCTGACAGCCTACACCGGATTGCGGCTGGGAGAGCTGTGCGGCCTGCAATGGCAGGACGTGGACGTCGGCGCGGGACTGCTGCACATCCAGCGGACGGTGGAGCGCATCTCACAGACGGACGGCGGGACGTGCCTGACGGTGCAGCCACCGAAAACGGAAAATTCCGAACGCTGGATACCCATTCCGAAAGAGATGCTGCGGATGCTGAAGCCAGAGACAAAGCAGCCGGACAGCTACCTGCTGACCGGCGGGGAGATCGTCCCTGACCCGCGGGCGATGCAGTACCGCTATAAGGTGTTGTTGGAGCGCTGCGGCGTGCGGTATCGGAATTTCCATTGCCTGCGGCATAGCTACGCCACGCGGTGTGTGGAGCGCGGGGTGGACGTGAAAAGCGTCAGTGAGCTGCTGGGTCACGCTGATGTCCGCACTACGCTTCGGCTATACGTCCACTCGTCTATGGACTACAAGCGCAGAGCCGTGGAGGGGATTGGCTTTCTCAAGGGAATAACGTAAAAAAGGACGCCGTTCGGCGTCCTTTTTCCTATCCAAAAAATGGCACAAAAATTTTCGCAAAGTAACATACTTTGCGAAAACTTTCCAATTTCAACCGAATAACAGTATATACCAGCCGTTTTTCCGTGTCAACAACGAGTTCTAATTTTCGACTTTTTCTGGCGTAAATCTGGAATGCCTTGCAGCGCAAGGCGTTCCGCACTTTTTCGCAAAGTATGTTACTTTGCGAAAAAACAGTTCAAAAGAACCGAGAATTTCATATAGCTATGTTCTGTGACGTCGTGTGGCTGTGCGTTGTAAAGGCGATTTTTCGTCAGGGTACAGCCTTAAAGGAACATGGGGAACCAAACCCACCGCGGACGGCACTGTGAGCGCAAGGAAGTGACCGAAACGGCGGAAGCCGTTGGGGAATACCCGCCATTGGGACGCGAGTCCTGAGAAGGTAGGTCGTGTACGAGGGAGAGATCCCGTGGCGCGAGGGCAGTAGAATTACACGAAGGAGAACTTGTTTGCAGCGGCGCACCCTCGTTGTAACATAGGTAGGAGTGTACGCTGACGTAAGACGTCGGCGTTTTTTCTTGCCCAAAATACGACCTTGGGGAGGTGCGCCAATGAGCCACTGGGATCCGAATCGGAAATTCGACTACAATAACTGGTGCGACCAGCAGATCGCCCAGCGCACTAAGGACGCGTTGGCAGTGCGGGACGCGGCCTTTGCCGAAAAGCACGCGGGCACGCCCCTGCGGGAGCTGGCGCTGTATTTGGCCAGATGCGCCCGCACCCTGCGCCACAGCCCCGCCCCCTGCGAGGTGGACGGCGGCGCGTTTATCGAACAGCGCTTCGGAAGTTGGGACGCAGCCCTGCGGGCGGCGTGTCTGCCGCCTATGCGGACGAAGGCGAAGCTGAACGGCACGGCCCGCTACCGCAAGGAACGGGCCATACAGGAGCCTCTGTTTTTGGCGGAGCGTAAGGAGAAGAAGCGGCAGAAGCAGATCGAGAAGAACCTGCGGCAGGGCCAACTGGCCCACGAAAAGGCCGTGAAGCGCCGCGCTGAGAAAGAAGCGGCAAAGGCCGCGGAGCAGGAGGTGTCCTGCTGAGTTACCCTTGTCAAACCGAGACAGTCTGAACGGAGACTGTTCGCTTTCCATAGGGGATGGGGTTTAAGCCGCCCCATCCCCACTTCCTCAAAATAAAGTCAAACCGAGAGCGGCATACGCCGTGTTCTTTCCCATAGAGCGGGAGGGGTTTGCCGGCCCCTCCCGCCGACCTCATGACGGCAATAAGGCCGAAGGGCGTTTAGCATAGAGAGATATCACACAAGGAGGGAGACAACTTGAAAACCAAGAGAGTCCATAAGCTGCTGGCGCTGCTGCTGGCGCTTATGATGACATTCAGCCTACTGCCGACAGTGACGTGGGCAACAGAAAAAGAAGAGGAAGAATACGTCTTTCAGGGCTCCGGCACGGAGACCGACCCCTATCTGATCGGCGACTATACGGCGCTGAAGGCGCTGGCAACAAAGGTCAACGGCGGCTGGGACACCGACGGACTGTACTTCAGGCAGACCGCCGACATTGACATGAGCGAGGATACCAAGTGGGCGCCCATCGCACCCATTGCTGCGGGCAAATGCGATACACCCTTCAACGGCACCTATGACGGCGACGGACACCGCATCAAGAACTTCGTCTATAACGACCCCAGCCGCTACTATTATGGCCTGTTCGGCAAGTTGGGCAGCAATTCCGTGCTGAAGAACCTGTCATTGGACGAAAGCTGCTCCATTACCGGCCTTTCCTGGGTGGGCGGCCTTGCCTGCAGCAGCGACGGCTACATTATAAACTGCGCCAACTACGGCACGGTATCCGCCGCCGGATCAGCGGGCTCCGTATCCTATCTGAATCTGGGCGGTATCGTCGGAGTTGGCTCGAAGCTGTACGGCTGCGCCAACTACGGTACCGTTACCGGCAATCCGGACGCCACCAATTTTGGTGATGTACCCGGCGGCATGGAAGTAGGCGGCGTTGCAGGCAATGCCTACACATTGGTCAACTGCGCCAACTACGGCGACGTCAGCGGCGGCGGCAAGGTGGGCGGTATCGTCGGCTCAAGAGCTCCGCTGGGAGATGCCGGCGTGAGCAACGCCACATGGGGAACGACCTACAGCAACATTGTGGGCTGCGCCAACTACGGCACCGTCACCGCCCGCGAGATGGCCGGCGGCATCGTGGGCGAGCTGCGGGGCCGGGTGGAGGACTGCTTCAACTTGGGCACCGTCAAGGTGGAAAAGACCGTCGTGGGCGGCATTGTGGGCACAGGAGGCGGCGGCAACTTTGTATACAAGCTCTACGTGTACAACTGCTATGACGCCGGTTCCGTGCAGTACGGCGCGGAGGAGGCCGAGCCGATGGCGGGCCACCTGATCGGCCAGTCGGAAAAGCATCCCGCGATTGATGAGTTTGACGCAAGCTGCCTGTACTATCAGGACATCGGCCTGCTGCCCGCCGTGGGCGACAGAGATGTGGGCGACGCCGCCACGGCCATGAAGCTGGAGGACATGAAGACCGCCGCCTTTGTGGATGCGCTGAACGACTACCCCCACCCCATACTGCGGGGCATGACCTGGAAGCAGGGCGGCAGCGAGAGCAGCGGCCTGCCGGTATTCGCCGGGTTCGGCGAACTGAAAAACTGGAACCGTGAGCTGAAAAAGCTGACGCTGAACGGCAAGCAGGCGTGGCCGGACGGCAACGGCGGCTTTTACTACGTGTTCCCCGCCGGAAGCGAACTGACCAACGTGACGGTCAACGCCACCATCGCCGACGGAGCATCCATCGTACCGGCCAGCGGCAGCGTGCTGGACTTCTCCGGCGGCCCCGTGACCTTCACGGTGACGGCGGAGAACGGCAAAACGTGCCGGTATTCCGTAAGGGCAACGGCGGCGGCCAGCGCCGACGGTCTGGCGGCGCTGAAGCTGGGCACCGGCTATATGAACGCCAGCACGGCCCTGAAGGGCGATATCCTGCTGAGCGACGCGGACTTTGAACAGGCAAAGACCGACTACAAATTCACCCGCTATGACAGCGAGGTGCTGTACGGCGGCACGGACACCTCGATTTATAACAAATACCGCATCTGGGCCTTCCCTGCCGAGAGCGGGGCTACGCTGAAGGTCAAGATGAACAACGGAACGGCAACGACCAGTTCCGCCTCGTCCATGGAAGACGCCGACGCGAGGTATGTGAGCTATGACGGCTTGATGGCGCTGGGCCAGAACGACCTGACCCTGACCGTGTCGCCGCCCACAGGCGGCTCCGGCAAGGAGACGGACTACCGCTTCCATCTGAACGTACTGCCCTCGCTGAAGAGCGTGAGCTTTGCCGAATCCGGGCTGGAGTGGGAGACCTTCGCCTATAACGTGCAGGAGTACGCGCTGGGCGTGCCCAAGGGCGTGACCAGCCTGACCCCCACCGTGGCGGCGGCGCTGGGCGACACGGTGAATGTGACCTACAGCCCCGCGCTGGACGCCGACGGCAAGGTCAAGATCAGCGACCTGCCTGACGGTAAGCTCACCATCACCGTGTCCGGCAAAAACGCCGGAGACCCCAGCACCACCTATATCTGGAAGGTGCTGGACGCCACCTATGATGTGAGCTTTAACGTCAACGTACCCGGCGCGACGGTCTGGGTCTATCAGGGCAGCAACGATGTGCAGACGGCGGAGAACGGCGTGTACACCCTGCGCTTCAGCCAGACGTACCGTTATGTGGTCACTGCCAAGGGCTACGTCAGCCAGAGCGGCGCGCTGAACCGCGACATATTGACCGACGGTGTGCTGAACGTGACGCTGTCTCCGGCTCCGGCCAATAGCCTGCCCCAGTATGGCGCTACATGGCCCAGCTTCAGGGGCAACGATGAGAACATGGCCCTCACCGACATCAAGACCCCCATCGGCCCCTATGCCGAGGACGGCAGCGATGTGGAACTGCTGTGGGCCAGCGCCAGCGGTAGCGGCTATGACAGCGGCGCGGTGGGCTGCCCCATCTTCGTGGATGGCTATATGTACGCCTACGCGGGCGAGCAGATATTGAAGCTGGATCCCACCAGCGGCAAGACACTGCTGAAAAAACCGATGATCGGCAGCTCCAACTTTGCCATCGTGCCGCCTACCTATGGCGACGGCATGATCTTCGTGGGTTTGCGGGATGGCCAGGTGCAGGCCTTCAGCGCCGAGACGCTGGAGTCCCTGTGGGTCTATAAGGATCCGCTGGGCGGCCAGCCCAACTGCCCCATCACCTACTCCGACGGCTATATCTACACCGGCTTCTGGCAGGGTGAGTCCGGCATGGAGAACTTCGTGTGCCTGGCGGTGGATGACGAAGATCCTAGCCAGCCCAAGGAGAGCAAGGAAGCCCTGTGGCGCTATACCAGCCAGGGCGGCTTCTATTGGGCGGGCGCTTACGCCAATGAGAATTATGTTATGGTCGGCACCGACGACGGCAAGAGCGGCTATACCTCCGGCACCGCCAAGTTTGTGGTGTTCGACAAGCGCACCGGCGAGATCATGGACTCCAAGACCGGCTATACCGGCGACATCCGCTCTAATATCGCTTATGACAAGGAAACAGGCAGAGTATTCTTCACCTCCAAGGGCGGCTATTTCTACAGTGAGGTGGTGGGCGCGGACGGAAAGATCGACACCACGCAGTCCAAGGCTGTTTCTCTGGGCGGCATGAGTACCTCCACCCCCGTGGTGTACAATGGCCGCGCCTATGTGGGTGTGGCGGGTACGAAGGGCCAGTTTACCCCCTACGGCGGCCACAACATCTCCGTGATCGATCTGAGCAGCTGGCGTATTGCCTACACCGCCACCACCCAGGGTTATCCCCAGACCAGCGGTCTGGTATGCACCGGTTATGACGACGGCGTGTATGTGTACTTCATGGATAACTATACCCCCGGCGTGATGCGTGTCATTCGGGACAAACCCGGCCAGACAGCGCTGGAGGGCGGCGTGACCGAGGAGTTCACCTACAAGGGCGTGCCGGGCGTATACAAGGACTGCGCGCCCGTGGTGTTCACGCCGGAGGGCCCGCTGGCACAGTACTGCATCGGCAGCCCTGTAACGGATCAGTACGGCACGCTGTACTTCAAAAACGACACCGGCAACCTCATTGCCCTGACCAGTAAGGTGGAGGAACTGGTGGTCACCCGCGCCCCCAGCACCGTGGAGAAGGGCGAGGACGGCAGCTGGTACGTAGAGGGTGCGAAGCTGTCGGCCAAGCTTGCCAACGGACTGGAGCGCGACGTGACCGAGCTGGTGACGTACCGCGACGATAAGAAGGGCGGCGTGGAGGCCGTGTATACCTACGGCAGCAGCGCCCAGCCCTATACGTTCTCTGTCAAGACCGTGTCGCTGACGGCGGCTGTTCCGGCCCCGTCCATCGGCAACGGCACGGCGGAAGGCGAAACCGTGGACGGCGTGACCACCTTCCCCGCCGGCACGGCTTCGGGAGCGCCCACCATTACTGTCACCGCGCCCAAGGCGGGCTGGTCGGAGGGAACGAACACCTTCACCGTGGCCAGCAGCAACGACGCGGCCTGCGTGGTGCTGGTCAAGCGGGCCGACGGCAGCTATGAGCGCCTGACGGCGGACAACACCGATGGCAAGCACCGATTCACCGCGTCCTTCGGCGAGGGCGACAGCATCATTGTGGCCCTGAAGGGCGACGTGAACGGCGACGGCAAGATCAGCGCCGCGGATGCCAGCCAGACAAAGGCAGCAATCAATGGTAAGCTTTCTTTGGAAGGTTACCAACTCTACAGCGCGATAGTTTCTGGCGGAACAAGGCCGAGAAGTGCGGATGTCAGCCAGATAAGAGCATCCATTACAGGCAAGATCAGCCTTTCGTGGTAAATAAAAACAATAGGAGGAGCAATTCTAACATGAAACAAGTAGGAAAGCGGCTTCTTTCCCTGCTGCTGGCGCTGTGTATGATGATGTCACTGTGTGTCAGCGCTCTGGCAGTGAATGACGTCACAGTCACAGCGACGCTTGACACCCCAACACTGTACAGGAAATCGGTGGCCCAGACGGTGAAACTTCGGGTCGCAACCTCTGAGCCAATCACCATTTGCGACTATCAGGTGAAGCTCAAATTGCCGGAAGGCTGGACGGTCACCGCCATGGAAAATGACGATGCTAATGCGCAATTAGTGCCCGCAGACTACAATTTGGCTACCGGCAGTGTCGTGTGGAATGGTGATGGAGAAGACCACAGCGTTACAAACTTCGTCATTTATACGGTGGAGATTCCTGCCGACACCAAGGCAGGCCGTTATGAACTGAGCCTGTATGAAGTGGAAGCCAATGCGACGTATGGCACCAAGCCTGTTCTCACCTCACCTGACAACAATACCTCCGCCACGCTGACCATTAAGGACGATGATACTAGCAATTTGTACAAAGACTACTGTGTAGCTTTTTATACGGGTGGCGGATCCGGTCAATCCACTTTGCAGATGGGTACTGACAAGAACGTGGTATCCCTCGAAGTTTTGATCCAAAACGGCATCATCAATAAAGGCCAAACCTATAACGCCTACGGGATCACGCTGAGCTATGATCCTACGATCCTGGAGTTCGTAAAGGTGGGTAACGTTGATTGCATCTACAGCGTAGAGAACGATAAGGTTAATGGTACTGTGACGGTATACCGCAGCGGCACCCAGCTAAGCTGCAGTGCACGCGACGGCTTTTTTGCGGAGTTCAAGGGCATAGCCACCGGCTCATGCAACGTGGCCATCACCCGCGCCTATGTGGATAAGGGCGAAAACGCCAATGTCCGGAATGCTCCCTCGGCAAACATCACCACCACAGGGTATATCGTCAACGTGGACGGCCCGTACTACAATGTAACGGCTTCCTCGCCTCAAGAGCTCGTTTATGAGCCGTACGCGAAGGCCAATACAGCGTATACCTTCACACTGGCGAATGGATATGATTGGCGGGGCATGGCGATCCGTTACACCATCGACAACGGAGACGGAATTTCCTGGCCTGTGGAATATGACACCACCAAAAACTGCTATACCATCCCTGCTAACTGGGTGACAGGTGATATCCACATTGATGTTTCCTTCCGTAACTTTGACGTCACTGTGGAGGGTAACGCCAAGAATGACGTGACGCTTTCCAGTACCTCAAAGCCCAGTTACAGGGTTGACTATCCCTTTACGCTGAATAAGCAGGAGGGATGGACCTACACGGTGGCTGTCACAGTGGGCGGCAAGAATGCCAATTACACGGTAAGCGAGGACGGCAAGACCTATACCATCGCTGGCAAGGATATCATCGGCAACATTGTCATCACTGCGAATAAGGCGAAGGGCGACTCCCAGATCAGCTTCAGCGGCGACACCTCTGATCTGGAGGGCGAAGCTATCCGCAACGCTCCCGTGGGTGAGGACTTCACCTTCACCATCAAGAAGGATGCGAATTACGACTATACGGTAGACGCCAAGTACACGGAGAGCGGCAAGACGATCCCCGTCACGGAGGATCCCGAGGGCACCTACACCATCAAGGGTGAATACATCACCGGCGACGCCATTACCATCACCATCACCAAGACCGCAAAGTGGAAATGGACGGTGGAGGTCAGCGAGTATGTGAAGGTCGGCAAGGCCCAGTCCGTGTTCCTGATCACTGCCAAGCTGAACGACGGTGTGACGCTGGATGCCGGTTCGACCCTGGCCTATGGCGATGAGCTTATGTACCGCAACGAGGCGCAGTATAAAGACGCTTACGCCTATCTGCTGTTCTCCGACAAGACGCAGAACGAGGTAAAGGCCGAGGCCGAGACAGAAGGCAAGATCAGCATCGTGACCGGTGAGGCACACACCTTCGACCTGACCGGCGATGTGAACGGCACCGAGCGTATCGACGTCAACGACGTCCAGATGGTGTACAACATCTACAAGGCCAAGTACACCGCCTTTGACGCCAACACCACCATGGAGAAGTTTCTGGCCGCCGACCTGAACGGCGACCGCATGATCACCGTGGATGATGCCGTGGTCGTTGTAAATAAGATCAAATAATAGAGACGAGTTGCCGCGTACATGATTTCCCCTGCCCCTTTCGGGGCAGGGGAAATACCCCGTTTTTCGGAGGTTTGTTTATGTGTCTCTTAAGACGCAGAAAAAGAGAGATAGAAACGAATTTCTGAATAAAAAAGCAGAAGGAGAACCACGAAATGAAGAAACTGTTATGCGCGCTGCTGGCGGCCCTGACGCTGCTGGCGTCAGTCGTCCCGGCCATGGCGGTGGACGAGAGCCAGTCGTACCTCTTTGAGCTGTCCATTGACGGCAGCGACACGAAGCAGGCCGCCCCCGGCGATATCGTTACGGTGGCGCTGGCCCTGAAGCGTACCGACACGGACGAGGGCTACACCATGTACGCCATGCAGGACGAGTTGTGCTACGACCCTGAGTTCTTCGAGCTGATGGAGAACAGCGCCATGACGGCGGCCTCCATCGAGACGACGGACATCGCTCTGCGGGGCGGCCTGCGGGCATTTTACATGAACTTCCTGTCTCTGGGCGGCGGCGAGAACTGGGACGCCTCCACCATGATCGGCACGTTCCAGCTGAAGGTCATCGGCACCTCCGGTTCCTCTGTGATCCGCAACACAGAGACCCGCGTCTCCACGGCAGACGGCATGGACAGCTACGCCACCACCGGCCGTGACGTGACCGTGATAGTGACGGACGAATGTACCGTACGGTTCGAGAGCAACGGCGGCAGCTCCGTTCCGGATCAGAAGGTGAAGCTGGGCCAGAAGGTGACCCGTCCGGAGGATCCCACCAAGGAGGGCTTTGCGCTGGCGGGCTGGTACAGTGACTTCGATATGACCAAGGAGTGGGATTTCAGCAAGGACACGGTGCAGGGCAGCATAACACTGTACGCCAAGTGGGTGGATCCCTCCCAGCTGCCTGCGGGCGGCTTCCATATGCCGCTGTGGGGCTGGATCGCGCTGGGCGCGGTGCTGCTGGGGATCGTGCTGCTCCTGCTGCTGCGCCGGAAGACGGTGAAGTTTGAGACCTTCGGCGGTACGGCCATCGGCAGCCGCAAGGCCAAGCGCGGCGAGAAGCTGACCCGGCCTCCCGTCCCGGAAAAGGAAGGCTGCGGCTTCGGCGGCTGGTATCAGGATACCGCCTGCGCCAAACCCTGGGACTTTGACAACGATAAGGTAGAGAAAAGCATGACGCTGTATGCCAAGTGGCTGTAAGCGTCGGTACAACGGGGGATACACGATGAGAAACAGGATCATAGCCCTGCTGCTGGCCTGTGTCATGACGGTGAGCCTGCTGCCGGTCTCGGCACTGGCAGTGGAGCCGTCTGACACCGCGGCGGCGCAGGAGACAACGGTCATTACCACGGCGGAGGAATTTGCCGCCATGAAGTCGGATGGCGCGTACCGTCTCGGCGCGGACATCGCGGTGGACGTGCCCTATGACAAGACGTTTACCGGCAGCCTTGACGGCGCATACCACTCGGTGACGCTGGCACTCCATGTCACGGCGGAGGATACGGCTGCGTCGTGGGGGTTGTTCCGCGCCCTGAACGGCGCGGCGATCCGGGACCTGCGGCTTGCCGGCGAGCTGGCCACCGCAGAGGACAGCCCCGCGCAGAGCGTGGGCGCACTGGCTGGCACGGTATTCGGTGATACCATAGTGAGTGGTTGCCGCAGTGAGGTGCAGATCAGCGTCTCCACTTCTGACAGCCATGTAGGCGGCCTTGTGGGCAGCGTCACCGGCGGTACGCTGACCCTGACGGGCTGCGCGAACGCGGGTACGGTAAAGGCACTGAACAGCGCCGCCGCGGGCGGTCTGGTGGGCAGCGTTCTGTCCGGCAGTGTCACGATCCAGCGGAGCTATCAGTACGGCGACGTGCTGGGCGGCGTGTGCGCTGGGGGCCTGATGGGCCAGCTGGCGGAGCAGGCGGAATGTACGGCGTCGTACAGCTATGCCGCCGTGTCAGCCGATGACAAGGAGAATGCTGACGCCTCCGCCCTGACGGGCTGGGGCGAGGTAAAGACCGTCAGCGGCGAAAAGGCCGGTGCACTGTGCGGCGAAGGTACGTTCAGCGTGGAGAGCAAAGCGCTGTTCTGGTCGGGCAAGGCGTTCGGGACGGACGCCGTCCCTGCCGGTGGCCAGTTCGAGGAGATGGATATAAATACTGTGCTGGCAGCCTTGAACGACGGCACGGCGGCGGATGATCCCAACGGCTTTTTCCTGACGACGGAGAACGGCGGCTGGCCGTTGCTGCGCTGGGAGCTGACTCAGCCGCAGGCACCGGATATGGAACTGGACAGCAAGAAGGAGACGTTGAAGTCTCAGCTTGCGGAGGTATGGAGCCAATACCACGAAGCCTCCTATGAACCGGAGGATTGGGCGGCACTGACGAAGCTCTATAACGATGCGCTGGCGGCCATTGCCGCCGCACGGACGGTGGAGGAGCTGCCGCTGCTGCCTGAGCTGATGGCGAATATGGCGGCCATCCCAGGCAAAACATATACGGAACTGACAGCGGAGGAAAAACAGGCCGCCATCCGGCGCATCCAGGCGCTATATGAGAAGTATCTGAAACAGCTGGAGGAAAAAGAAGCTGTTTTTGATGAGAGCAGCCGGGGCGTCTGGCTGTCCCTGACCATGACAGGTTGTGAGCAGCTGGACGCGGCCCGCGAGGCGCTGGAACAGCAGCAGGCCACGGCCCTGACGGCGCTGAACGACTGCAAGACCACAGCGGAAGTAGACGCGCTGGCCGAAAACTGTGAGGCTGCCATGCAGCAGATTGTGGAGGACTTACAGGTGGCCGTACAGGCCAACGACGTTCCAGAGGAAAAAAAGTGGGACGGTAAGACTATGACCCAGCCTGCCTCCGGCAGCGGTACGAAGAATGATCCGTATCTTATCGGCACCGGTGCAGAGCTGGCGTGGTTTGCAGATCAGGTCAAGAACGGCAAGGTAACGCTGTGCGCCAAGCTGACGGCTGATGTCGACCTGAATGGGCACCCTTGGACACCCATCGGCAGTTTCGGAAAAAAGAAGAATTATCAAGGCACCTTTGACGGATGCCACAGCACAGTCAATGGATTGCAAGTATCCGATAAAAGTTATGCGGGCCTGTTCGGTGTGATCGGAGCGTCCGGTGTTGTAGAGCGCCTGATCGTGGCCGGTACGATCTCCATAACAAGTGTTTCCGGTAATGGTATCGACAATGTAGGGGCGGGCGGTATCGCAGGCTACTGCAAAGGCACGATCTTCCAGTGTTCCTCTTCAGTGTATATCAGCAACACCGGTATGAACTACAGCGCTGTAGCCGGCGGCATCGTGGGAAGAGCAGCAGAGGACGCCATCGTGGACAGCTGCAACAACTACGGCACGGTGGGCAGCCAGAAGAATATCAATTACGCGGGTGGCATCGTAGGTGTAGCATGTGAAAATGCGGTGATTCGCTACTGCACCAACGGCAACGAAGGCGCAGTCAATGGCGTTCAGGGCGTGGGCGGCATTGTAGGCCTGCTGACAGACTACGCGCAGGTACGCCTGTGCAAGAACAGCAGCGCTGTACAGGGCGAGAGCCGCGTGGGTGGTATTGTCGGCTGGGCCTGCCTGGATAAATATATCTCCGGCAGCGTGCTGGACGTTATCATCATGAACGTGCTGAACAAGGCCCCTGTCAGCGGCAGCAGCGGCTCCCCCGCCATGAACTATGGCACAGGCGGCATTGTGGGCTGTATCGATACCGGCAGCAACACCGGCCTCACCGGCCCATGCACCCTTTCCTATGCCTATAATACCGGCAATGTGACGGATAACGATGATGCCACAGCGCAGGGCGTAGGCGGTATCGTAGGCGAATGGCACGGCGGCGAGATCCGGCACGTGCAGAGCGCGTCCGCCAATGCGCTGTGGGGCGTAGTGGACGTGGCGAATACCAACAGCCACGACGCGGCCCGTGTGTCCTGCGTGATGCCCGCTTTTACCATGAATGGCGATAGTTGGGATAAGGTCGCCGCCACGGCGCGGCTGCTGGTAAAGCTGATCCGTCCCGGCGACAAGAATTACAATATCTATGGTACGGAGCAGAGCATCCGCTATAACGGCATTGTGCTGTCGTACATAGAGCGCATCGAACTGGCCGACGGCGACGCGGACGCGCTGGTGCAGGAATGTGAGGAGCAGCTTGCCACGGTGCTGAGCGGTACGGATGCCGGTGGTGAGCAGTTGCTGGCCGATCTCCACGCCTATGTGGACAGCCGCGTGTACGCGGCTGAGGAACAGGCGAAGGTCAACGAGCTGCTGGCGGCGGCAGAGGAAGAGATCAAGGCCGCCAAAACCATTGCGGACATTGATAATATCCGGCTGAAGTATCTGGGTGAGGATGGCAAGCTTCTTCAGATCATCACCTATCCGAAGAAGGCACAGCAGGATCTCTATAATAAATTCATCATCAATAAGAAGTATTCTCAGGAGGACATGGCCACGCTGCTGGCCGCCTATGAGGGCTGGAAGCTGAAGCTGGATCAGGCTGCCTCCGCAGAGGAAATCGAGATCATCAAGGCCGACGCCGGAAAGGCGCTGACCGACCTGACAGCCACCTTCACGGAGGGCGAGACGGCGCCGGATATGGACGCGGCGGTAGCGGCGGCTCTGCAAAAAGCCCGCGATACGGCGCAGCAGGAGCTGGATACACTGGCACAGCAGCGTATCGCGGAGCTGACAGCCCAGCTGGGCGACATCAGCAGCTTCGATGAAGAACGCCAGAATCTGCTGACCGATGCGTTGGAGCGCGGTAAAACCGCCATTGAAACGGCGGCAGCAGTGGAGTTGGACGATCTGAGCGACTATGCCGCCATCGAGCAGGCGCGGCAGGAGGGCCTCGCCGCTATCGAGCAGGCATATACCTCCGCCAGCGGCAAGCTGAAGAAACTGCTGGATTCCGCCCGTGCCGAGGACGGCTGGAATGGCATCACCACCAGTCAGCCCCATGGCAAGGGTACAGAGGACGAACCCTACCAGATCGGCACGGCACAGGAGATGGCATGGCTGGCCTATGCGGTGAATAACCAGATGGAGAGCGAGGGCTACTACGCAGTGCTGACAGCAGATATCGACCTTGGCTATTGCCAGTGGCCGGTTATCGGCGTCCTCAGCAGCAACGGTCAGCGTGCCTATACCGGCACCTTTGACGGACAGGGTCACACGGTGTCCGGCCTGAATATCACGTCTTTGGGTGGCCGTCAGAAGCTGGGCCTGTTCGGCGTAGCACAGGATGCGGTCATTGAGAATCTGACAGTACGAGGCAATATCGATCTGACCGGTGTCAGATCCTACGATACGACGACAGGCTATATCATCGGCGGAGTGCTGGGAAGCGGCGAGGGCGGCGGCGAGGGCAGCGGCGTGACCATTCGCAACTGCGTGTCACAGGTAGATATCTCTGTGGCTTTTGCCGCAGGGGAGCAAAAATCCCAGAATTCCGCGGTGGGCGGTCTGGTAGGTCGTCTCTCTGGCAGCGGCAGCCATGAGATCACGGATTGCCGGAATGAGGGCCGGGTCTATACCTCCTTCGCACCTGGCGCCTACTATCTGGGTGGTTCCGGCGGTAACGGCGGCCAGGGCGGCATCGTGGGCTTTATCGGTGCCAGTGCGCAGCTGAAATGCTGCGTCAATACCGGCACGGTCTATGCAGGCCGTGCGGCCGGTGTGGGCGGCATCGTGGGTAATGCTGATGGCAGCAGTAAGGAGAGCATTACACTGAACCAGTGCGCCAATCAGGGCGCGGTGTCCAACGACACCGGGGGAGTGCTGCTGAGAAAGGGCGGCACAGGCGGTATCATCGGTCTTGCGCCGACGGGCAGTGTCACGGTAAGCAGCTGCTATAATACCGGCGCCGTGGCGGGCAGCGCCATCGTTGGTGGCATCCTGGGCGGCGAAAAGGGCGAGCATACCTCCAGTCAGTACGGCAACCAGAACCTGACGCTGGAGAACTGCTATAACGCAGGTGACTTGCAGGTGGGCACGGCTGCTACGCTGGTCGGCTCGCTGGCGGGCTATCCCATAGACGGTCGGTATTATACGGGCCTGACGATACGCAAGGGCGCCTGCCGGTTCGTGATGGGCTGGAAGTGCAGTCAGGGCGACAGCGTGAAGGAAAGCACGACCCTGACAGCTGATTCTCTCTTTGAGGGACTGGTGGACAGCATTGGCGGCGTCAACAGCGGCTATCCCCTGTTTGACTGGCAGCTTCTGGAGCAGCAGAGCCGCGAGGAGGTGATCAGCTGCCTGAACGACCGCTATGAGCGGGAGATCAAGCCTATCGCCACCGCGGCCCAATGCCAGGAGATCGAAAAGCTGCTGGCAGAGACGGCGGAGACCATCCGCACCGCCAAGACCACGGCGGAAATGACTGCCGCCTATGAAAAGGTGCTGGCGCGCATGAGCGCGGACGACCTGCTGGCGGCAGCAAAGGAAGCCGCGCAGAAGCAGCTGGATAAACTGTACAAGAGCGCAAAGAAGGATTACAAGGACATTACAGAGCAACTGAACAAGCTGTATGAAGCACAAAAGGCCGCCATCGAGGCCTGTAGCAAGTCCGCGGATACGGACACGGAGCTGGATCGGTTTTCTGCCGGTGTGGTGGATCTGCTGATCACGGCGCGCATCAAGACCGGCGTGACCATGAAGGAGCTTTCCGCCACGCTGCCGGAGGTAACGGCGGCCTACAAGGAGCTGACCGCGGCGCAGAAGGAGATGCTGGTCAACGGCAAAAAGCTGACGGATGCGCAGAACCTGCTGGCCACCTATGAGCGTGATCTTGAATCGCTGAAGCAGTGGGAAACCAGCGATAAGGACAAATATTCCGCAGTGAAAACCGAGCTCGGCAAGCTGGCGGCGGAGACCCGCACAAAGCTGGAAGGCTGCACAAGTGCCGCCGGCATGACCAAGGTGTTGAACGACTATTCTGCCGGTGTGGCACGTCTCCTGCTGGAGAAGCTCAACTTCACCGCAGGCAAGACCACGCTGGGTGAGCTGAACAAGCTCTCTCAGGTGATCGAGCAGGCATCTGCTGCCATCAACGGTCTGACCGAGGAACAGAAAGCCCTGCTGGAGAAGGCTCAGGTGGCAGGCTGCGCCGCGGCCAAGGAGCTGCTGGCCGTTTACACAAAGGCCGTGGAGAGCTTGAACAAGTGGAGCAACGAGGATCAGAGTAAGTATACAGACCTGAATACAGCGCTGAACAGTCTGGCCGCGACTGCCCGCAAGGAGTTGGAGGCCAGTGTGGATAGGGACGGCGCGGCCAAGGCGCTGAACGGCTACTGCGCCGGGGTCGTGATAGAGCTGATCAAGTCTGTCGGCACAGTCAAGACCGTTATGACCGAGCAGGAAGCGGCCCAGGTAAAGTCGAAGATCCAGCGCGCTCAGACTGCCTACGGCAACCTGTCGGCTGATCAGAAAAAGCTGGTGACCAACTATGCAGCCTTGCAGGCTGCGGATACCGCCTATAAGGCTTATGAGCAGAACTATGCGGCGGCCAAGAATGTCATGGAGCTGATCAAGAGCATCGGCAAGGTGAATGAGGTCATGACCAGAACGGAGGCCGATGCGGTCAAAAAGAAGATCCAGACCGCGCAGGACGCCTATAATAAGCTGACGGCGGATCAGAAGCAGATGGTGACCAATTACGCCGACTTGCAGGCTGCGGCGGCTGCCTATCAGACCTACGAGACGAATTACGCAGCAGCCAAGGCGACAGAGGATCTGATCAAGGCGATCGGCACAGTGACAAAGGACAGCTATGACGCCATCCAGAAGGCCACCGAGGCTTATAACAAGCTGACGGCCACGCAGAAGAAGTTGGTGGACGCCAAGCTGGTGCAGCAGTTACAGGATGCCTCTGCCCGCTATAAGGAGCTGCTGGAGCAGACCACCGACGCAAACGGTGAGAAGGTACCGACCGACCAACTGCTGGTGCCGGATGAGGTGCAGACGGAGGACACGCAGTCCTTCGATTGGAGCATCGTCTGGATCAGCCTGGGTATTCTGGCGGCGGCAGGCGTTATTACCTTTGTGATCCGCTGGTTTATCGCCATGCGGCGTGCCAAACAGAAGAAAGAGACGTAATACCCGCAAGAAGGGGGAGGTGAAACACCGCCCCCTTCCTGTGGTGTTTACAGGAGGAGCGTGAAACATGAAAAAAAGGCTGGGAAGCGTCATACAGACCGCTGTTGCCCTGCTCCTGTGTCTGGCGACGGTACTGTGCGTGACGCAGCTGCAAATCGGCCACGCACCCCAGGAGGAGGCCCACGCGACGTCCCGTATGCTGCTCTCGCAGGGTGAGGTGCTGTATGACGGCGACCGCATCGCGGGCATGGACAGCGCCAATGATGGCGAGGATCAGGAAAATGATACGCCAGACGAACCGGATACACCGGATGAGTCGGATACGCCAGAGGATCAGCAGACCGAGCCGGCTCAGACGCCGGAGAACGACCGGCAGGACGGACGGCAGGATCCCCAAACGCCTGATGAGGATAATCCCTCCTCCGGCGACGGTACAACATCAGGGGGGCGGGGCAATATCGATGATATCTTGGATATTGTGGATAATGGCGGCGGCTCCGGTGGACAGATCCCCGACCGCACCCCCACTGACGCCATCACTGTTCCGAAGGTCAAAGATCCCGCGGCCTACTTCACCACCAGTATCACCGACGGCTCGACGGTGGAAAAAGAAACTTATGGTTTCTCGATTCGCCAGTTGACCACCCTTGAGATCATCGGCTTGTCTGTGACGGTAAATGGGAAGGAATATCTATTCCCAGCTAACAGCGTTTATGTGAACGTGCATCTGGCAACGGGGGCCAATACCATTACGGTCAGCGTGAACTACCGCGAGGCGGATGGCAGCACTGTTTGCGCGTCCAAGAGCTACACGGTTTATTACGCACAGGCAGGAGAGCTGATCATCGTTGCCAAGCGGGTGTCAGACAATAAACCCCTGAACGAGCTGGCAACTGTTACAGATGGTGAACTGACCTTTACCGCCAGTATGGTGCAGGACGGCAATGAGTACCCCGTGCAGTCCGTAACGCTGAACGGAAGGACGCTGACGGGTATCGGGGATACCTATACGGCCAGTCTGAACTCCGGAGAGAACACGATCCGGATCAAGGGAAGCTATCAATCCTCCTCCGCCAAGGAGAAATATACCATCACATACAACGCCAATGCGTTCCGAATCAAAACCAGTATTTCCGATACCGTCATTGACGACAATAGGGCACAGAGTTCTGCTTCCTTTGAAAAGGTGACAGTGGACAGCGAACGGTATCGGTTTGGACTCCAGCTGATCCAGAGCACCGGTAAGGAGTCCATCGACCGTGTCCGTGTCAGTGACAGCACCGGGACCACCTCTCTGACACAGGACAGCGACGGCTGGTATACCGTGCAGATGGGCCGCGAGGACCGGATGCTGTATATCGACTACAAGGATTCTGCAGGCCGGAGCAAGACCTATAAGTACCAGCTGCATTTCCAGCGCGGCGCGGAGGATACCCCGGAGGATCGTCAGCCTACGATCTCGCCCGAGATCGAAATGGACGGCACCATCATCGGCCTGACGGATGGCCTGACACTGAAGAACCCGGATATCATCCTGCTGGTGGATGGCCACAGCTATACCGGTAAGCAGCTCTATTCCAACAACTACACCGTGTCGGTGAACGGTATGGTGGTGCCTGCGCCGGTGAGCCAGTCCGGAAGTAAGTTCGGCTATTCCACCTATCTCTCCAACGAGGGCGCCAATACCATCACCGTCACCGCCACGGATGCGGACGGCTATTCCGCCACCCGCAGTTGGACGGTATACTACGAAAACGGCGACATCACCGTCACCGTCAGCGTAGAGGCTACCACCGTGGGTCTGGGTTATCTGGTGTATCCCACGGAGGTAACGGTGCCGGGCGGCACGGACGCCTGGTCCATCGTGGAAAAGGTGCTGACGGAGAATGGCTTTGGGATCAGCGGCAGCGGCAGCTATCTGTCCGCCATCCAGCGCAGCGGCATTTGCAGCGGCTTTTTCATCGACCCTGAGCTGATGGATCTCATCGTGGCCGACGGTATGGACGAGAACGGCGCGAGACTGGATCCCCAACCCTATTCCATGGACAGTCTGGGCGAATTTGACTTCTACCGCTGGTCGGGATGGATGTATTCCTATAACGGCAGCTATCCCGGCTACGGCATGAACGTCTGCAAGCCCCAGGACGGCAGCGTGATCCGTGTCCGCTATACGCTGGCCCTGGGCAAGGACATCGGCGGCTTTACCAGCGCCAGCGGCAGCTACGGCGTTTCCAGCGGCAACTATTATAAAGAATGGTAAGAGGAGAAAAGCAGATGAATACCAGCGTAGAAAAGATCCTGCATGAAGTGAAAAAGGTCATCGCCGGTAAGGACGATGTGCTGGAAAAGATCATGATGACGGTGCTCTCCCGCGGCCATGTGCTGCTGGACGACGTGCCCGGCACCGGAAAGACCACCACCGCACTGGCCTTCAGCCGCGCCCTGGGTCTCCGGTATGGGCGTATCCAGTTCACGCCGGACGTGCTGCCCTCGGATATCGTAGGTTTCTCCATGTACCATAAGGAGAGCGGCAGCTTTGCCTATCAGCCCGGCGCGGTGATGACCAACCTGCTGCTGGCCGATGAGATCAACCGCACCTCCAGCAAGACCCAGTCGGCGCTGCTGGAGGTGATGGAGGAGCGCCAGGTCACCGTGGACGGCCAGACCCACAAGCTGCCCGACCCCTTCGTGGTCATTGCCACCCAGAACCCGGTAGGCTCTGCCGGTACGCAGCTGCTGCCTCAGGCGCAGCTGGACCGCTTCATGGTGCGGCTGGAGATGGGCTATCCCGATTTTGCAAGTCAGGTGAACATCCTCCGGGATCGCCAGACCGGCGATCCGCTGGAGGCGGTGGTCACCGTATCCTCCGGCCTCGACCTGCTGACCATGCAGGCGCAGGCCCGGCAGGTACATATGGCGGACGCCATGCTGGAATACGTCACCAGTCTGGCGGAGGCCAGCCGCAGCCACCCGCTGGTGGTGCTGGGCGTCAGCCCCCGTGGTGCGCTGGCGGTGTGCCGCATGTGCAAGAGCCGGGCCTTTATGGAGGGTCGGGACTATGTGCTGCCGGACGATGTGGCCTATATCTTCGCGGATGTATGCGCCCACCGTCTGATCCTGTCGCCCAAGGCGAAGATCACCGAGACCACGGCCAAGGACGTGTTGGCAGAGGTGCTGCAGCAGGTTCCGCGGCCTGACCATATCTGAGCGATGGCAAAGAATCGGATCATCTTTGCGCTGTGGCTGCTGCTGTGGCTGGCGACATGGGCACAGGGCAAGGGCAACATGGCGGCGTGCATCCTCATCGGCACAGTAGCCTGCGCCGTGATGGAGATCATCATCGCCTTTGCGCTGCGCAAAAAGCTGACGGCGGAGCTGTCAGCCGGTATCTCCTGCCGCAAAGGTGAGGAACTGCCGGTGACAGTCACGGTACGCAACAGCGGCGTATTCAGCTGCCTGCGGGTGCAGGCGGTGGTTCGCTGTCGCGATCTGCTGACCGGCGAGGAGACACGCTCCACGGCCCTCTTTCCCGTCAGCGGGAAAAGTGAGGCGCAGGCGGTCTGCGATTTCCGCCCCCGGCGCTGCGGCAAGCTGGCGCTGACTCTCTCCGAATTGCGGGTCTTTGACCTGTTCGGCCTTGTGGGCGCAAAAAAGACGGTGGCTCTGTCGGCGCCGTCTCTGGTGCTGCCGGATATCTGGCCGGTGGAGCTGTCGGTATCGGAGCGGCAGAGTTCCGACATGGACAGCGACGAATACTCCATGTACCATCCCGGTGACGATTCCAGCGAGACATTTGCCCTGCGGGAATACCTGTCCGGCGACCGGATCAAGAGCATCCACTGGAAGCTGTCGGAAAAGACGGATCACCTGATGGTGCGGCAGCTGGGCCTGCCGGTGAACAATTCCATTCTGCTGGTGCTGGACAACAGCGCCGGCACCGTGCCCTCCGCCGCTGAGCGGGAGGCACTGGGCGAGGCGGTGGTCTCCGTGTCCGCCGCGCTGTGCGAGGCGGGACTGCCCCATCAGGCGGCGTGGCTGGATCGCGAGACCATGGAGCCACAGCTGTGCGCCATCGGCAGCATGGAGGAGCTGACCCAGGCGCTGTCCGGTCTGCTCTCGGCGGAGACGGAGCCGGATGAACAGACGGTCACGCAGCGTCTGGCAGAGGAGCAGGGACTGGACTATGCTCATGTGGTGGCGCTATCCCTGCGTCCGGAGGAAGATGAGCTGTATACCGCCTCCGGTGCGCCGGTGGCGCATCTGACCGTATCGGAGGATGTGCTGAAGAGTAAGGAGGGGATCTATCTTGCGCTTTAATTCCCGTTTTCGCGGACTTCTGGCCGCGTCCCTCCTGACGACGGCTCTGATGGGACTGATGATCTCCCTGTTCTCCCTGCCGGTATTCTTTCTTTGGCCGGTGCTGCTGGGTGTTCTGGCGGCGGCCACCGTGTGCCTGATGGACGGCACACGGCTCTCATGGCTGCCTGCCGCCGCGTGGATGACGGCATGCCTGCTGACGGTGCTGGTGCTGCTGGGGACTGTGACCAACGGCCTTGCCCAGCTGCTGGACGATGTGCTGAAAGCGTGGCAGCAGCTCCATGCCCGAAACTATACCAGCTTCCTGGCGCAGGAGGATGGCAATACGGGCCTGACGGTGGTGCTGTGCATGCTGGGCGTGCTCTGCGGCCTGTGGAGCATCCGCTATGCGCGGCAGCCCAGCGGCCTGCGGTTCTGGCCGCTGGCGGTGATTCTGGCCGCGGCGGCGGTGCTGTTCGCACCTATGGTCTCCGTATGGTGGCTGCTGCTGGCGGCATTAACAGTACTCCTTTTGTACGCGGCGCATTTCGGCGGCGGAAAGCAGTATTCGTCTGCCGCGCTGCGGACATGGGGACGGCTGGCGGCGGTGCTGCTGGTATGTGTGACGGTGCTGGGCGGCTGGAATCAGGATGCCGCCCGCCCTGCCGCGGTGGACACTGCCACGAATTGGGCGGCGAAGCAGGTGGATACACTGCGCTACGGCAGCAACGCGGGACTTCCGGAGGGCGATATGACCAAAGTCGGCCCCCGGCAGATCTCCGAGGACATCATGCTGGAGGTCACCATGACCCAGCCGACCTCCTACTATCTCCGTGGCTTCGTGGGCGAGACGTATGCCAACAGCCGCTGGAGCACGCTGGACAGTAAGACCCTCAGTGAGGACGCAGATACCTTTTACTGGCTGCATCAGGACGGATTTTACGCCCAGAGCCAGCTGACCACAGCGGCGCAGGCCGGTGTGCCGGACGCGCTGGGCTATGACAACACCGTGACGGTGCAGAACGTCGGCGCGTCGGGAAAGTATCTCTATGCGCCCTATGAGCTGCTGGCGGACAGCGACGTACTGGACGCGGCGCAGATCGGCGACCGTACCCTGCTGGCAAGCGGCCTGCGGGGACAGCGGACGTACAGCTTCCACGCCAGCGACAATATTATCACCCAGTACCAGCGGCTTGCCGCAGCGCTGCTGGAGGAGACGGAGCAGACCAACGCCTTTCTCAATACAGAGGCGGCCTATAACCGCTTTGCCTATGACCACTATACGGACATCCCTGATGATGTTCGTGGTTTTCTGGAGGAGAAGCTGGGCGGCTATCAGAAAGACGAGGGGCAGGTACACTTCGATTACCAGCGGGCCAAGCAGAACATCCTGTTCTATCTGACCACCTACATCACCTATGAGGAGAATGTCCTGCCCATTACGGGCGGCGACTTCACCCTGACTTTCTTGGACGGCATCCAGAGCGGCTATGACGTCCACTACGCCACTGCCGCGGCGCTGATGTTCCGCTACTATGGCATCCCCGCCCGCTATGTGGAGGGCTATCTGGTGACCAAGGATGACGCGGCCCAGATGAAATCCGGCCAGACGCTGAATGTGGGCGGGAACCGCGCTCACGCATGGGTGGAGTACTATCAGGACGGCCTTGGCTGGCTGCCCTTCGAGGCCACGCCCACCTATTTCTCCGCCATGGAAAAGGCGGAGCAGTATCAGAATATCTCCGGTCTCGTGGGACAGGCGCCGTTGGACTATACAGCGGACAATCTGGATGATGCAGAGCTGGAAAACCCGGTGACGGAGGCCCTGCGGGAATTCTGGCTCAAGCACCGGCTAATCATTCTGCTGACGCTGGCAGTCCTGCTGGCGGCGGGCATGGTGGGTTTGCTGGTGGGCTGGCTCATCTTCGAGCGGCGCAGGACGAAAAAGCGGAAGGAAGGCTTTTTCGGCGCAGACGCGGCGGCGTCCATCGACGCCATCTTCCGATACATGATGGACGTGCTGCGCGCCCGCGGCATGGCGGCAAAGAACTGCCCGCCTGCGGACTATGTGTCCTACATGGACGAGGATCTGCGGGAGGAATACCTGACGGCGGCCAGGCTGTGGCAGGAGGCTCGGTTCAGCGGTAAGCCCATGGAGGAGCTGCAGCGCCGGCAGGTGCTGCGCCTGAAGGACGAGATATGGGAACGCACCTGGCACAGCGCCAGTCTGAAGGAGCGGCTGCGCCTGAAATATGTGGAGTTCCTGTAAGAGAAGGGAGAAACCGATATGAAAGTATGGAAAAGATCGCTGCCGGTATGGCTGCTGACACTGGTCATGCTGCTGACCGCCTGCGGCACGCCGTCCCAGCCCGACCAGCCGGACGGTACAGAAACTTGGCGCGAGGCATATGAGGAAACCGGCGCCTATTTGCAGGCACAGACCGCACCAACGGTGGGCTCCATCGGCGGCGAATGGGCGGTGATCGGCCTGAGCCGTGCGAGGCTTCTCAGTGATGAGACTGCGCAGAGCTATGAGCAGACGGTAGAGGACTATGTCAAGCAAGCAGGTTCCGTGCGGCTGCACCACGCGAAATCCACCGAGAACTCCCGCACCATCTTGGGCCTGACGGCTGCTGGATATAATGCCGCCAACGTGGCGGGCGTTGATCTGACGGCGGGCCTAACCGACATGGCCTATCTGCGGGCACAGGGTACCAACGGCCCCATCTGGGCGCTGATCGCGCTGGACTGCCATGGCTACGATATTCCCCAGTGCGCCGATGGCGAGGAGCAGACCACCCGCGAGGGACTGGTGGCGGAGATTCTCTCCTATCAGTGCAGCGACGGCGGCTGGGCGTTGATGGGCGACGAATCCGATGTGGACATGACCGCCATGGCCCTGACATCTCTGGCCCCTTATCAGGAGGAGACAGACGTCAAGGCGGCAGTTGACACGGCGCTGACCTATCTGTCCGATGCCCAGCAGGCCGATGGCGGCTTCATGAGCTGGGGCGCGGCCAACAGCGAGTCCTGCGCACAGGTCATCGTGGCTCTGACGGCGCTGGGCATTGATCCCGCAGCGGACAGCCGCTTCGTAAAAAACGGCGCGTCCCCGCTGGACGGCCTGTGCGCCTTTGCCTGCGAGGGCGGAGGCTTCCGTCACAGCGATGAGCAGATGGAATCGGACGGTATGGCTACCGAGCAGGGCTTCTACGCACTGGTCGCCTACGACCGCTTCCGGCAGGGCCAGACACGCCTGTTCGACATGACGGATATTGAGGTGAAGTGATATGCGGCGATCCAAACCCCTGTGCACATTGCTTCTGGCACTGCTCCTGCTGCTCTGTGCCGCCTGTGGGCAACAGGCACAGCCGGAAGATACCGGCGATAAGGATCAGTACATGACCGACCCGGTGCCGGAGGGTAAACCGGCACCTGTAGAGCCGCAGGACAGCAACGTGGATGCGGACACAAAGTATACCTGCACTATATCCATCTCCTGCGAGACGATTTTGGACAATATGGATAAGTGTGCTGAGAGCAAGAAAGCCCTTGTACCGGAGGACGGTATCATCCTTCCAGCCACAGAGGTAACGTTCAGCGACGGCGAAAGTGTCTACGATGTACTGCAGCGTGTCTGCAAGGCAAATAAGATACACATGGAGTCCAGCTTTACGCCGGTGTATAACAGTGCCTATATCGAGGGTATTCACAATCTGTACGAGTTCGATGTAGGGAAGCTCTCCGGCTGGATGTATGCCGTCAACGGATGGTTTCCTAACTACGGCTGCTCCCGCTACCAACTGAAGAACGGCGATGTGGTGGAGTGGTGCTATACCTGCGATCTGGGAGAAGATCTCGGCAGTGGTATGGGAGGATAATGGAGGCACCAGGATATAGAAAACGCTGATATAGGAAGCGGAGTTCCCGGAACACATTGGCCTCTGGAGATATTCGGGAGGCCACCTGACCATGCGGTCAGACAAAATAGTATAGCGGAGAAAAAGCCATGGATGGCCGCATAGGGCCATCCATGGCTTTTTCTCCGCTGTTTATTGCGCGCATACCGACCCTGCTGCCGTGGGCCTTCATTTCGTCGCTGTGAGTTCTTCACAAATGACGAAATGGAGGTAACAAAATGTACTTCGACCATAAAGCATACGGGGAGCGGATCAAGCGGCTGCGTACCGGCAGAGAGCTCACTCAAGAACAGCTTGCTGAAAAGATAAATGTTAGTAGAACCTACATAGTTAAAATTGAGAACGGCTTACAGATAGGCCCGATTGAAATTGCCATTGAGCTGGCAATGTTCTTCGATGTCTCCATGGATTTTCTCTTGCTTGGAAAAGAAAACTATCGCGTGGACAGAAAGCAGTGTTTGAGAATGGCAATCGATATCCTCTCTGAATTGGAAGCGGAACTGTAAAATGTTCCATTTTGGGTATGCAATGTTCCAAACTGTTTCTGTTCCGTGGCTTTCCTTCAAGGTACAATTTACTCAAGCCAAACAAAGGGCCTATTGTACCTTGAAAAATGCCATTCGGCCATATCCGGCAACTGGATCACATCAGCAGATGAGCCTCCGTAAGAAAGAGGACAGCGATGCGGAAAACGCGCCATGACCACCTGCACGGGAGTTTCCCGTGTCAATGCAGGTCCCAGATCGGAAGGTGCCCAGCGATACCCGTTCATCCAAAAGCAGCCGTGGCAGGCTGTCTCGCCATGACCTCATCTGCCTACAATGATATTACCTCTTTCCGCAGCACCCGCGTTTGTGCCATCAGAAAACGGATATAAGGAGAAAACTATGCAGGATAAGAACGTTGATTTTTGCGGCATTTTGAATCTTCTGGCCGCGCTGAAACGAGCCGGTTTTCCCAAGACGGAACTGGAGCAGGTCGCCATGCGTATCGCAGTGCAGACCGGCGCGACGATCCCTATTTCTTTCTGAATTTCTTCGCAAAAAGTAGTAGCTTTAACAAGGTGACTATGGTATGTTGTGTTGCTACAAGGAGGAGGTGAACAGTCACGGAAGAAAAAAATATCAACGGAAACCTTGCCCTGAATGGCAAGGAGCGACGGGTCATCAGGATCGAGGCCACCCGTGAGAGGGATGCACAGAAGCTGCGGGTGGCAGCTTACTGCCGGGTCAGCTCATCCTCGGAGGATCAACTCAATTCCTTCGCAGCGCAGAACATCCACTATACACAGTACATCATGGAACATGAGGACTGGCGGCTGGTGGACATCTACGCCGACGAGGGCGTCACCGGCACCTCGGTGGAGAAACGGGAGGATTTCAAACGGATGCTGGACGACAGCGGCCGCGGACTCATTGACCGTATTCTGGTCAAGTCCATCTCCCGCTTTGCCCGCAACACGGCGGAGTGTCTGGAGGCCATTCGGCAGTTCCGAGCCAACGGCACGACCATCTTCTTCGAGAAAGAAAACATCGATACGGCACGGGTATCCTCAGAGCTGATGACCGCCCTGTACGCAGCCTTTGCACAGGCAGAAAGCGAGTCTATCTCCGGCAATATCCGCTGGAGCTATCAGAAGCGGATAGAACGTGAGGAGTTCAGCACCTACAGTGCCCCGCTGGGATATGATCTTGTAGGTGGTAAGCTTATTATCAATGAAAAAGAAGCCAACGTCGTGCGGGAAATATTTGATATGTACTTGAACGGCATGAACTCCGAAGAAATTGCTCATAAAATGAATGCACAGGATACGCTATCAATCAGCTGGAGAAGGCAGCGAATAGAATATATATTGAAAAACGAAAAGTACAAGGGTGATGCCATACTACAGAAATCCTACACAACGGAATCTTTTCCACGAAAACGCAAAAATAACCACGGAGAAAGGAATGCGTATTACATGGAAGATTCCCATGCAGCGATCGTATCAGACGTGGACTTTGAAACTGTACAGAAGATTCGAGCAGGACATAGACGCAGCACAGGAATAACCAATACGGTATTGCGTGGAACACTATACTGTTGCTGTGAAAGTCCGCTACGAATGCGTATGTCAGGGCAGTCTGTGTATTGGGTATGTATTCGGCACAGCCACAATGCATCAGCCTGTCCCATTACCCAGATCCCCGAAGTCCAAATACAACAAGCCTTCCTCCAGCTGTACTACAACCTCAAGCATCAGGGCAGCCACATTCTGCCCGACCTCATTACCAACCTCCAGCCCATCCGTGAACGGAAATTCCTCTGGAGCGTGGATGTCATTGAGCTGAACAAACAAATAGCGGAACTTACCAGTCAGAATCAACTGCTGACCACTCTGAGAGAAAGCGGCTGCGTTGATCCTGACATTTTTATATCCAAGAGCAATGCGCTGACCGAACAGCTCCGCGCCGCCAAGCAAGCCAAAAGCAGGATCCTCAACCAAGACGGTGATGATACCATCACCGGCACCCAAGAGCTCCTCACCATCCTCAAAAGAGGGCCTGAAACGCTGCACGACTTTGACGGGGAGCTGTTCGGTCAGCTTATTGACAAGGTCATTATCGAAAGCAACACCAGCCTGCGGTTCCGCCTGAAAAATGGGCTGGAGCTGCGGGAGAGCATAGAAAGGACGGTGCGGTAATGGGCAACAGGAAGCTGCCCTTCGGCTACAAGATGGTCATGGGCGAGATAGTCGTTCATCCGCAGGAGGCACAGGCGGTGCAGGACATCTACACACGCTATCTGGCTGGGGCATCCTTCAACGACATCACCGACCATCTGAAAGAAAAAGGACCGCCCTACGACGCGGATAAGCCCTGGAACAAGAATATGGTGGCCCGCATTCTGGAGGACAGCCGCTACACTGGCACAGACCGTTTCCCGGCTATCCTCGACGCAGATCAAATGAAGGAAACCACCCAGCGCCGGTCAGAGCGTAAGCCTGCGGTGCAGATAACCGAAGCGCAAAAGGCCCTGCGCCGCCTGTGCAACGGCAGACCCAGCGCGACAGTGGAATCGCAGGTGCTGTCCCTGCTGAACTGCCTTGCGGCAGCACCGGAGCAGATCAAGCCACAGCCGCAGACGGTCAATCGTGGTGAGCTGGCCGAAATGGAGCGGCGCTTCTCGGCAGCGCTTACCACCAGCCCGGTAGATGAGGACGGTGCTAAAGATCTCGCTCTGCGGCTGGCAGGAATGAAGTATAACGCCATCGGCAGCAGTGAGTACGAAAGCCAGCGCCTGCGGCATCTATTCACTGCTGCCGCACCGATGGCGGAGATCGACGCCGAATTGCTGAAAAGCACCGTATCGCAGGTCTATGTCAAAAAGGGGCAGGCCAGCCTGTTACTGAAAAACGGCCAGATCATCGAGAGGGGAGCATAACCGTGGGAGAGAACAAGCCGAAGGTGATCGTGATACCCGCCGCGCCAAAGAACACAGGGCCTGCCGAGCAGCGGCAGCTTCGGGTGGCGGCCTACTGCCGGGTATCCACCAAAGAGGAGGATCAACTCAACAGCTACGAGGCGCAGAAAAACTACTACACCGATAAGATCATGGAGAATAAGTCGTGGACGATGGCCGACATCTTTGCGGATGAGGGCATCACCGGCACTTCGGCCAAGAAGCGGGCAGACTTCATGCGGATGATGAAATGGTGTAAGCAGGGCAAGATCGACCTGATCCTCACCAAGTCTGTCTCCCGCTTCGCCCGCAACACGGTGGACTGCCTGAACTACGTCCGAATGCTGAAGGCGCAGGGCATCGCGGTCTACTTTGAAAAAGAAAACATCAACTCCATGGATGAGTCCACAGAACTGATGCTGACCATGATGGGAGCCTTTGCCCAAGCGGAGAGCGAATCCATCTCCGGCAATATTCAAGCGGGCAAGCGCTACGCCATGCAGCGTGGTGAAGCTACTATCAACTATTACAATTTGTACGCCTATGAAAAAGGGCCGGACGGTAAGCCACAGATCATTCCGGAACAGGCCGAAGTGGTAAAAGAAATATATGCCCGCTACCTCCGAGGAGACAGTCTCACTATGATTTGCAGATACTTGGAGGCACAGCATATTCCCAACATCCGTGGAGGAACGACATGGGGACATTCAGCGGTGCGCGGCATCCTCTCCAACGAGAAATATGTAGGTGATGTCCTGATGCAAAAAACATTCCGGCAGGACTGCATCAGCCACAAGGCCATCCGAAACACAGGACAGCGCCCTATGTATCTGGTACAAAATAATCATGAAGCGATCATAGACCGCAAGACATACAACGCTGCTCAGACAGAGTTGGCTCGTCGTACCGCAATAAAGGGTACCACAGAGAAAAGTACCCCCAGCGGCAGAAGCAGCTATATGCCCATGTACGCTCTGTCGGAGCGTGTGTTCTGCGGTGAATGCGGTACACGCTACCGCCGCTGCACATGGGTCAACAATGGAAAGAAGCACATCGTTTGGCGCTGTGTCAGCCGCATCGACTATGGCAAGAAATACTGCCATACCTCACCCTCCGTGGATGAACAGCAACTCCAGCAGGCCATCCTGCGGGCGATCAACAGCATAATGTCGGACAAAACCACACTGGTGCGGCAGGTCACGGAAAATCTACAGGTGGTGATACATCCCAGCCAAAGCGGAGAACTTACCATCGCAGAGATTGATCATCAACTGGAAACGCTGGCGCAAGAATTTGACACCGTCTTCACCACTGTGACCTCCGGCAATAGTGCCGACTACATTGAACGTTTCAAGGTAATCTTTGCCCAGCAAGCAGAACTGAAGGCCAAACGCGCCGAGCTGAAGCAACAGCAAACAGAAGATGCAGAACTGACCAGCCACATGGAACTGGCCGCAGATACTCTGGAACAGGCCGGAACAGCCATTACGGAATGGGACGAATACCAAATTCGTGCGTTGGTAGAGTCGGTCAGGATACTTTCTAAGGATGAGGTGCTTGTCCGGCTGAAAAGCGGAATTGAGAAAATTGAAAAGTTACGAGTTTGTTGATTGTATGTCATAATTCTATATACCCTTGAACGATTGGAACGAATCGTGTAAAATACAAAGTGAAAAATTTATATGGAAGAGTTGCACAAGGCAAGGAAAAGCGAAAAACATTACTGGAATGTTCAGACTAAAAAAGATAAAACAGTTAAGAGGTGTTTAGCATATGAAAACAAAGAAAAATGAAAAAGGTAAAAAGACTAATAATCAAAATGTTATTCAGGCAGAACAGCTAATGCACGAACAGAAATCATATAGTAGAGAGGATGCATATAAAACACTTGAAATAATAAATGGATGGATTGGTAATATGGATGCAAAAATATCCTTTGCAATAGCATTTGTCGGGGTTTTAATAGGATATATTTTTAGTAATGGTTTACCTAAAGCTTTCGGGAAAGTAGCAAATGTTACTAAAATTTCAGAGTTAAGTGGCGTGGAAGTGCTCGCGGCGGTTATTGTTACTTTATTATATTTGATTAGTTTTGCTTCTATTTGTTGCTTAATGGTTGCAGTGCTTGCGAGAATGAAAAATACTAATGGAACGGCATCGATTTTCTTTTTTGGAACTATTGGTAAGATGGAGTTAGAGAATTATAAATATAAGGTGAATAATATAACTGAAAAAGGGATAATTGCTGATTTGGAGGAGCAGATACATACTAATTCAAGAATTTGTACCATAAAAGCAAAATGGTATAACAAGGGTATTATGTTTCTTATTTTAACAGTATTTTTGTGGTTTGTTTGTATGATATTTAGAATGATATAGGGGGAGTGATAGTATGGAATCAAAAAAGGAAACATCATACACATATAAAGTAGAAGATAGTGCGAAAAGAATGGATGATATCTTGGATACTGATGATAATGATTATAAGGATAAAGAAAATAGTATCCCTAAGAGAAGTGATTTGACGTTTAAGGATGGTTTTTATGTAAACGTTACTGCTGTGTTTATAGATATAGTTGATTCCTCGAAATTAACTGATGGGCACAAACGTCCAACTCTGGCAAAAATGTACAGAGCTTTTCTGTCAGAGTGTGTTGCCATTATGAATTCATGGGATATGTGCAAGGAAATAAACATTAATGGTGATTGCGTTTGGGGAGTGTTTGAAACTCCTAAAAAGTCAGATATTGATAATGTGATATCTGTTGCAGCACAGTTAAGCAGTATGGTTAATATATTAAATTATAAATTGGAAAAGAAAGGTTATGAAAAGATTTCAGTTGGAATAGGCGTTGATGATGGAAGAGCATTAATGGTAAAAGCTGGTTATTCTGGAAGTGGAATAAATGATGTTGTCTGGATGGGGGATGTAGTAAATACAGCGTGTCATCTTGCGAATAAAGCGGGAAGAAATGGTAGGGAAAAAGTTGTTATAACTGAACAAATATATGATAATATGAACGAAGGACATAAAAAATTATTTTCCAGTTATACAGATGGAAATAATACAAGATATGAATGTGATTTGATACGTAAATCTATGGAAGGATGGTATAAGGAAAATTGTAAATAAAATAAGTAGTACCTCAACCTACTTTTTACTACGTTTCTACTACGATTGCTGCACACATCTTGCAAAATTTTGCTAAGATTTGCATTTTATGTGCAGAAATGACCAATACATAAAGAAAAATTAACACCGCGCAAAACGCTGCAAATGGCAGCAGAAAAGCGCCTTTTGAAAGGAATTTATATGAGTATACGAGTGCTTTTCGTTTGCCACGGCAATATCTGCCGCAGTCCGATGGCGGAGTATGTCATGAAGGACTTAGTAGAAAAAGCCGGTTTGGCAGCACAGTTCCATATAGAGTCTGCCGCAACCAGCCGCGAGGAGCTCGGCAATCCCGTCTACCCTCCGGCGCGGCGCAAGTTGGCGGAGCATGGAATCGCCTGCGGCGGCCACGCTGCGCGGCAGCTCACCAAAAGCGACTACAGGGAATTCGACCTGCTCATCGGCATGGACAAAGCCAACCTCCGGAATGTGCAGCGCATCTGCGGCGGTGACCCGCATGATAAGATACATCTGCTGCTGGACTACACCCGTTATCCCCGCGATGTAGCAGACCCGTGGTACACTGGAGATTTCGAGGCAACATGGCAGGATGTGCTGGCGGGGTGTCAGGGATTGCTGAAAGAGTTATCACAGAAACGAGGTGAACAGTATGGCACAAAATGATAAGATTCAGCTATTCGAGGACAAACGCATTCGTACTGCGTGGGACGAGGAAAAAGAAGAATGGTACTTTTCCATCGTCGATGTTGTTGCCGTGCTGACTGAGCAACCTGATTATCAAGCGGCACGCAACTACTGGAAAGTTACCAAGAAGCGGCTTAAAGACGAAGGCAATGAACTGGTTACATCTTGTAACCAGTTGAAAATGACCGCCTCAGATGGCAAAAAGCGTCTGACCGATGTGGCTGACACTGAGCAGCTTCTCCGCATCATCCAGTCTATTCCCTCACCCAAAGCGGAGCCGTTTAAGCTGTGGCTGGCGCAGGTAGGCAGAGAACGCATTGAGGAAACCATCGACCCGGAGTTGACCATTGAACGGGCGCTGGAGACATACCTCAAGAAGGGCTACACCCGCGAGTGGATCAACCAGCGGCTGCAAGCTATCCAGGTCCGCAAGGAACTGACGGATGAATGGGATGTCCGCGGTGTACAGAAGGGCGTGGAGTACGCAATACTTACCGATGAGATCTCCCGTGCATGGTCAGGGATGTCCACACGGCAATATAAGAACCTCAAGGGCCTGAAGAAAGAAAACCTCCGTGACAATATGACCACGCTGGAGCTGGTGCTGAATATGCTGGCGGAGGCGACCACCACAGAAATATCCAAGCAGAAATCTCCGGGGACATTTTCGGAGAATTTGGCTGTCGCCCGTGAGGGCGGTGAAGCTGCTGGGATTGCACGGAAGGCAGTCGAGGAGCGCACGGGTGTCCCTGTTATTACCGCCAAGAACGCTGCACAGCTCAATCAGATCGTGACAGAACTGCTGGAAGGAGCGGCTACGTCACCGGAGAGACAAGACAAAAAGCGCTGATTCACTGACAACAAAAGTAGTGGAAAATCACAAAAGAAAAGAGACATCCTTTCGGATGTCTCTTTTCTTTTGGTGCGGCGATTTTGCTGCGTGAAAACCAAGGCCGCCAGCGGCGGCCCTTGACATGGCACCCACTCCGGGACAAAAAAGGAGACGGCAAAGGGGCGACTCCTCATAAGGACATCTTGAAAACACCAGATTAAACCGATTGAGAGAATCTCTTGGTGTCGACCAAACGGGAATAGCCATCAACCATTTCATCGTGGTTGGTGGCTATTCCTGTTTAAAGGTATATTCATGTTGAAATCCGAACCGGAATCTTTGTAAAATTCCCTACCGCTCTTTAACCAGAAACAATGGGTAACCGCATGCCTAACCGGGAGAGCAGTTCGTTGGTAATCGTCCCACAGCATGCAGCCAGTTCCTCTGCCCGAATCACCTGACCGCCATCCCGACCGATAATAGTCACTGTATCGCCAGGAGCGACCTCCGAAAGATCGCTGACGTCCACCAGCAACTGGTCCATGCACATCCACCCCACCATAGGACAACGCCGGCCCTGAATCAGCACCTGGCCGCCCCGCTGAGGCAGATCCCGGGGCAGACCGTCCGCGTAGCCGATGGTGACCACCGCCAGTTTGGTTTCTTGCTCTGCCTGAAAGACCCGCCCGTACCCGGCGCTCTCTCCGGCTTGCACAGTGCGGATACTGGCCACTCTGGCCCGGAGAGACAGAACCGGCCGCAGGTCAAGGCTTCGCTGAACAGGCGCATCATCGCTTCGAACTCCATAGAGTGCGATTCCAGCCCGGACATAGTCACAGGGCTGAGCTGGGAGGTTCCAAATTCCATAGCTGGACTGGATATGAACTTTGCCGGGATCATATCCGGCAGTTCGGAGCCAGGCCACCGTATCATAGAACAAGGTCAGCTGCTCCTGGGTGTAGGCAACATCTTCGGCTTCCAGGCTGTCCGAGACGTATAGATGAGAAAAGACACCGTCCACTACCAGGTTTGGAAGCCGGAATGCCTCCAGGATCTCCTTCCGGTTTTCCGCCAGGATGCCCAGCCGGTGCATCCCCGTGTCCAGGGCCAGATGGACATGGACACGCCGCCCTCTGGCTGCCAAGGCCCGCCCGTGGTCAATATCCGCCACCGTCTGGGTCAGATGCCATCGTGTCAAGAGCGGAGCTTCCTCCGGGGAGGTATAACCTAAGATCAAGATCGTCCCCCGGATGCCCGCCTTTCGCAGAGCAATCCCCTCGGCCAGGCAGGCCACGGCAAAGGCCCGGACGCCCGCTCGCTGTAAGGTGCGGGCGGTCACTGCCCCGCCGTGACCGTAGGCCTCCGCCTTTACCACCGCCATCAGCTCTGTCCCCGGGGCCAATGTGTTCCGCAGCACCTGGGCGTTGTGCCCAAGGGCCGCCAGATCCACCTCCCGCCAGGCCCGAGCGGTGGGGCTGGGCTTCTTTTGAAGCCTCAGCAGGCAAGGGGCGGAGAGCAGCGCACTGAGCGCCAGCACCACAATAAAATGGAGAACACTGTTTTCAATGAGCATTTCTCCCAGTCCCAGTAGCTTTGCCGCTCCCCGGACCAGTACGATGCAGAGGGGATGGAGCACATACATGGCTGTGGAAAATTCCCGGACTTTCCTGGACTCGCCCTTGTTTCCGCCCAGCAGCAGAGAAAAAAGGCATACTATGCACAGGGGGAGGGCGAGGTACATGCTGTCGTGGCGCTGGACATCCATGCGATGGAGCCACAGCCCCTCGGCGCTCATGGCTGCCAGAGAGAGGAAGAAGCCCGCCAGAGACAGCTTTTGGTTCCACCGCCTTCCGGCGGCCCCAAGCAGAAGGAATAGTGGCGCGAAGAACAGGCCATTGCGGGTATAGCCGCACAGTGTAAAAATGCCGTCGTAAAGGGTCCGAAGCAGCGGGATCTGGGAAACCAGTCCATAGTAACTGTCCCCGCCCAGACCGATGAGATAGAGTAGCGCCGCCACAGGCAGAGCCACCCGCAGGCCCAGCCGGCTGAGCCACCGGGCGATGACGATGCCCAGAATGGTCGCCGGGAAATACCACAGGTGGTAGAAGGTGCCGTCCACCAGCAGTTTCCGCAAAACATCCGCCGGACCGGTGAAGCTGCCGGCATAGAGATTCACTGGCAGATACAAAAGGATGCAGACGCCGTAGAGCAGGCAGAGCTTTTTCAGCTGCCGCCCCACACCAGCCCAGTGATTCCGGCTCAGAAAGTACCCAGTGGTCATCAGAAAGAATGGGACTGCCACCCGGGCCAGTACCCGGGTAAGCCAGAAATCAGCCATGGCAGACACATCCGCCAGGGGCGAGGTGTGGTTCATCACCACCAGCAGGACTGCCGCCAGACGAAAGAGGTCCAAAGTCGGGACGGTTTTCTTAGCCGTTCTCATGGGTATCCCCCCACCATGTCAGGATAAATCCCTCCACATTGTCGCCGGATATCTGGCAGCAGCCCTCCGGCACTTCCACCTCTGTGACGGCTCCGGCGGCGGGCACATAGAACACCTGGGCCATGCGGCCGTTTTCCAGAGCGACGCTCCGGGGACCCTGCCGCAAAAAGTCCCGGTACTCCTCCAGACACAGCCCGTTGGTTTCCATCAGCTGGGCGTGGGGCGCCCCCACATAGCGGAAGTGCCACGGCTCAGCCGAGATCCCGGTGACTTCCTCCTTGCCCCGCTGGTAGCGTTCGATAAAGCCGTACCGGGCCGCCAGACGCCTAAATCTTCCGCAGACGCCGTCATAGGGAAAGGCAGGCCGGATGAAGTCGATGTATCCGGCAGCCTTTCCCAGGTCGATGGCGAGGCCGGTCTGATGCTCACTGCATCCTGGAAGGGCCACATACTGGCGGGTAAATGTCTCCCCATGCTCCGCCATGGAGTCGTCCCAGATCCGCTGCTGTTCCTGCTGGCTCCGCCAGCCGGACACCGGCACGATCTCCCGCTGTCCCCCCGCCTTTTGGATACAGGCAGACAGTAGCTGCCGTGCCCGGCTTTCAAGAAGAATGTCGGGGTGGTGCGGGTCCACCGAGGTCAGCGCAGATCGCTCTTTTTCATGCAGGGGATGCGCCCGGTTGACCAGGACCAGCGGCCCCTGAAAAATCTGCTCCCGGGGAATCGACACGGTTCTCATCCCGCCACCCCCAACTCGATCAGGCGGGTCACCAGCTCCCCAAAGGAAATGCCGATGCCCTGCATCATGCTGGGGTAGCGGCTGTGGGCGGTGAAGCCGGGGATGGTGTTGACCTCATTGAAGACGATCTCCCCATCCGGGGTGAGGAACAGATCCACCCGGGCGAATACCCGGCAGTCCAGGGCACGGTAAATGGTTTTTGCCGCTGCCTGGATCTCTGCCGCCTTCTCCGGCGGGATGCGGGCGGGACAGTGGATGGCGGAGGTCTTTAAGGTGTACTTCTCCTCATAGTTGAAAAAGCCCTCCGACAGCGCAATCTCGTCCACCAGACCCACGGTCAGTTCCTCGTTGCCCATGACCGCGCAGCCCACCTCAAAGCCGGGGATCGTCTCCTCCAGGATCACGGCGCTGTCGTGGCGGAATGCCTCCTCCATGGCGGCGGGCAGCTCTTCCGGCCCGGAGACTTTGGTGATACCGAAGGAGGAACCGGCCCGGACCGGCTTGACAAACACCGGGTATCCCAGTTCCTCCGCTGCCTGGGCGATCCGGCTGAAATCATCGCTGGAATGAAAGACGTGGCTCCGGGGGACCCGGATGCCGGCCAGGGCCGCCAGCTGGTGGGCCCGGTCCTTGTCCATGCACAAGGCGCTGGACAATGTCCCGCAGCCGATGACCGGGACCCCGGCCAGTTCAAAGAGTCCCTGTACCGTACCGTCCTCGCCGTTCTTGCCGTGGAGGACTGGGAATACCGCGTCAAAGAGGAGACGGCGGCCGGAGCCGTCCAGCAGTAGTAAAGCGTGGGCCTCCCGTTCCACCAGCGGGGTGCAGGGGATACAGTCTGCCGCCTGCTGCCAAGTACCGTCCTCCAGCCGGGAGAGGTCGCCGGTATAGCAGAGCCACTGCCCCTCCCGTGTGATGCCCACAGCCAAAGGAGTATAGCGGGCGGGGTCCATGTGGGACAGCACCGCATAGGCGGAATGGAGAGAAACTTCGTACTCCGTGGAGCATCCGCCGAAGAGAACGAGAATGGTTTTCATGGGATAAGACCTCCTAATCAAAATAAAGCGCCTGGTTCTGATACTGAAATGGTACCAGAACCAGGCGTTTCATACTTGTCTATCTACCAACGGATGCCTTGCAAGTTTTCTGCGAAATTCTTGTGATTTTCTTACGGCGCTTCTGAATGGTCTGACGGAAGACAGATGGTGAAGGTGATCCGATCCTCGGTGCTGTCCGCCCGAATGGTCCCGCCGTGGAGCTCCACGATCTCCTTGGCGATGGCTAAGCCAAGGCCCGCACCACCTGTCCGGGTGGCGCGGGAGCTGTCCAGACGGAAGAACTGTTCAAAGATCCGGTCCAATTTCTCCTGGGGGATGTTCTTTCCCGCATTGGAGAAGGTGAGTACGATTTTCCCGGCCTCTATCCGTCCGGCAATTTCCACCGTGCTGTCCGGCAGGCTATAATAAGACGCGTTGCGCAGGAGATTATCAAAGACCCTTGCCAGCTTATCCGGGTCACAGGAATAGTGCAGCTTGGGCGGCAGATCCAGGCTGCATGACAGCCCCGATTCTGCGAAAATGGGGCGGAATTCGCTGGCGACCTGCTCCAGCATCCGCGTCAGGTCCACGCTCTGCCGCTCCAGCTCCAGGCGAGAGAGGTTGAAGCGGGTGATGTCGAAGAACTCGTTGATGAGGTCCTCCAGCCGCTCCGCCTTCTCCAGGGCGATGCCGGTGTACCTGGCCCGGATCTCCGGGGAGATCTGAGGCTCATCCCGCAGGAGGGTCAGGTAGCCGATGACGCTGGTCAGGGGCGTTTTCAGGTCGTGGGCCAGATAGACGATTAGGTCGTTTTTCCGCTGTTCTGCCTCCCGGGCTGCCCGGGCGTCCCGGAGAGCCTGCTCCCGGGCCAGATTCAGCTGGATGGAGATGTCCTCCAGGGAATCCGGCAGCTGGATGGGCTCCTCACTGGGGCGGGATAATTGCTCTGCCGCATTGGCCACCACGTCCAGCTGCTTGATGGGCTTGGAGATAAAATAGAAGCTGATGACCACCCAGCCCGCCAGCACTGTGACGATGCAGACCAGAACGATGTAGTCTCGAACCCAATTCAGGAAGTCGTAGAGCGGCGAGGGCTGCCAGGTGATGCTGGCGCAGATGATGAAGCCCAGGAATGCCAAGGCCATCACTGCGACCACCCAAGCCATGAGGACCAGCAGGTAGCCGCCCCAGATGCGCAAAGATCTCCGGCGGCTGCGGGTATTTCCTTTCTTACTCAATGGTGTACCCCACCCCCCAAACGGTCTTGATGAATTTGGGCTTTCGGCTGGGCTCGTGCATCTTTTCCCGTAGCCGGGCGATGTGACTCATGACGGTGTTGTTGCTGTCCATAAACGCCTCGCCCCAAACATGTTCAAACAGTTCCTCGCTGGACACCACATTCCCCCGGTGCTCACATAGATACCAGAGAATGGAGAATTCCAAGGGCGTCAGGGCCAGTTCCTCGCCGAACAGGACGCACTTGTGAGTGGCCTTGGAGATCTGAAGGCCTCGAAAGTCGTATTCGGTGACCTCCTGGACTGTCCCCTCCCTGGGGTTGTACCGGGTGTAGCGGCGCAGCTGAGTCTTGACCCGGGCCACCAGTTCCAGAGGATTGAAGGGCTTGGTGATGTAGTCGTCCGCTCCCAAGGTCAGCCCCATGATCTTGTCCATATCCTCCACCTTTGCGGTGAGCATGATGATGGGGAACAGGTGGTCCTCCCGGATGCGCTGGCAGAGGGTAAAGCCGTCCATGTCCGGCAGCATCACATCCAGCACCGCCAGATTCAAGCGTGTCGTCCGCACACAAGCCAGGGCGTCGGAGGCATTATAGAATTTGTGGATGGTGAAGCCTTCGTTTTTCAGATAGACCTCCACCAGATCTGCGATCGCAGTCTCGTCATCGACGACTAAAATATGTGTAGCCATAGTTGCCGGCCTTTCGTGTTTTTCTGCATTATAGCACGGAACGTATAAAAAAGCGAGTATGACTCTTGATTTTTCCTAAACATGTCCTAAAGGGGACTGTTGCGGTCTCCTGTCTGCGCAAAATTCTCACCAGACTGTATCGAAACTACGATCTTCCAGACTCCTGATTTCGTAGGGTCGAAGTCGTGAAGCTGCGCCGCAGTGCTCTGTCATCCTTCGCTGGCAGGATCGGTCTGCGTATCATACGATGAACATTCCTCCAGATCTGCAGCCTGCTACCCGGATAGGCTTTTTTCAGCTTTGTGACAGCACGCTCCTTTGCCTTTTCCACGGCGGACTCCTTCATCATGTGGTACATGCCGATTTCCTTCAGCGAAGTTTTTTCAAATCCGAATACGCCGTAGAATTTTCCGAGGATGTCCCTGTCCTTCTTCGGGAGAGCATCAAATAGTTCCTGCAGCAGCTCAATGCAGACTTTTCGATACACGACCTGCTCCGCAGAAACAGAGAGATTCCCAGGCATCAGCCGCTCAAAGGGATCACCGTCATAGCTCCCAGGGATAAGATCATTGACACCAACAAAATGGGTGTTGTAACGGATGTGCTTGACAGCCTGTTCCAGAAGGACATCCATTTTCTCCGCGATCTCTTCGATGCTGAACTGACCTGAATGATATAGCCTTTGTGCCTGCCGGACAGCATCCATCTCGTGCTTGCTCAGAGAAAGATTTCCGATATGTTGCTCCAGCCAACGGGTCATCCGGCCTTTCAGATGTGGGTACAGGTAGGTGGCAAGCACAGCACGGCTCTCATCGTATTCTCTGCTCTGGACCCGTGTCAGAAATTCCAACGCACCCTCGCCGCAAAGATCCTCCAGAATCGTTTTCGTATAGCCGGACAACTCTCCCGGTCTTTCCCTGTCCATATGCAGACAGTTGAACTCTCTGGCAGTCTCCCGGGCGATGCGCCGGATCAGCCCGAGATTCCTGCGGTACAACTCCTCCAGCGCGCGCTCATCACCGCCGTAATATCGGCGGACCAATTCCTCATTGGTCATGGGTCCCACCCGCCTTTGCTTTCGGTGGACGCCCTCGGGGCTTGCTCACTCTGGTGATGCGGCAATATTCATACACTTGCGCAGTAGATATTTGTTCAGAAAACTCCTCAACAGAGATATCCGGGCTGCGCAGCGCATCGTAGAGCCGGTCTCGCACATGATCCTTGGCTCTTCTGGCATCTTCCTGAGAGATAGCTCCCCGCTGCATATCCTTCGTGATCCTGGAAAAGGCAGTCAGCTTGGCCTTCACCTTGGGGTTGTTCTTTGCCAGTTCCTTTTGAACTTCCACCGTGCCAAATTGCCGACAGGTGTAGCCAGGAGCGTGGGGACAGGCCCCTTCGCAGTACAAAGCGTGGACGCCGCTCTTCAGCATGAAGTATTTCCCGCAGATGATGCAGCGGCGGATGTTGTGTCCGCTATTCAGGGCCAGCATATAGTCTGCCTTCATCAGCGCCTGTAAGCTGTCCGTCACATGCTCCTGACAGATGGCCATGGAGCCGTCCGGCAGCTCCCGCGGGACATAGGAGAGCATATATTCATCGTGTCTCCTGTAGCAGTCCCCGTGGTAAGTGATGGGGTTGACGATCAGCTTCTCTGCGGTGCGATCATCGTTATAGAAACCATAGAGCGCTGCCGCATAACTTTCCGGCCCATTGGTCGTGAGTGTGGAGAGGATAAACTTGATGAAATTCCGGATGGTAGGAACAAAGGCACGGATGTCGTGAAGATACATCATGTAGCGGTCGATGTATTTCTTGTAGGCACTCCAGGTATCTTCGCACGCTCCCAGGAGGCGAAACATCTCGTAATAAAACAACTCGCCCTTTTCCTCGCTGCCCTCTCTGCGACGAAACAGATCCAGCAGTCCCAAGGAGATTTCAGGATCGCTGTCCCCATCATCGCTCTGGAGGAATTCTTCCGCTGAGGCGCTGAGAAGTTTTGTCTGATCATCCTCTGAAAGGCTGTGCTCCTCGGGAGGAAACAAGCTGAACTGTCCTGTGATCTCCCGTATCACCGAAAAGAAAGCGTCATAGCAATCGTCCGGTAGCAAGCGGAACACAGTATATCGGCGAAGTTCCTGACAGAGCTGCTCCATTTCATCATTCAGTTTCCACCAAAGTTCACTCTTGCGGACATACTCGTAGATGTCCATAAGGGTACGGATGCGCACCATCCGTTCGTGCAGGGGGTGGTAGTCATCCGGTGATAGATTCAGCAGATCTTCGGTCAGCCTGCCTGCCTCAAACTGCTGCCCGTTCAGCTCCAAGGTGCTGCCGTAGGTATAGAATATGATGCTCCCCTCCATTTCCGCTGGCCCCCTCCTCTGCAATAATTTGTCCTACTTGATTTTTAATCTGTCCATGCTTTTTATCAGGATACCATCTTTTCCACCACAATACAAGCAGAGGGGCAAGGGGATGCTCAAAAGTCCTGTGGGCACTGCTCCTCTAAAAGAATACTACTCCCACTTCTTTCGAGGTGGGAGATTTTTGTATTCAGATATTTTGAATTGGAGGTACTGACTATGAGCAACAAAATGGACCGTCCTCTGGTCACGGTGGACGGTAGGACGCTGATGGACCGTCCGCTGGAGCCGCCCAATTTTGTGGTGGACACGCTGATCTCTCAGGGTCTGCATATCCTGGCGGGTTCACCCAAGGTGGGCAAGTCCTGGCTGGCCCTGTGGCTGGCGGTGACGGTGGCCAAGGGAGAACCGGTCTGGGGAATGAGCGTGAAGCAGGGCACCACCCTCTATCTCTGCCTGGAGGACTCCGTCCTTCGCATCCAGAACCGCCTCTTCGAGATCACAGAGGACGCGCCGGACAGCGTCCATTTCTGTACGGAGTGCGCTCCCATCGGCCAGGGGCTGGAGGAGCAGGTGGAGGGCTTCCTCGTAGCTCACCCGGATACTGTTCTGGTCCTCGTCGATACGCTGCAGATGGTCCGCCCCGTCCACGATGCCACCTACGCCAATGACTACCGGGACCTGTCCGTGCTGAAGCGGCTGGCGGACAAGCACGGCATCGCCATCCTGCTGATCCATCATCTGCGAAAGGAAACTGCCGATGATGTGTTCAACCGCATCTCCGGTACGACAGCCATCAGCGGGGCGGTGGATTCCAGTTTTACTCTGGTGGAAGATCGGCGCGGCAGCGGTAAGGCGAAGCTCTCCTGCATCGGTCGTGACATTGAATACCGGGAGTTGTCTCTGGAACGCAACGTTGAAAACGTGTGGGAGATGGTAGCAGACAGCAGAACGCAGCCGGAGCTACTGGGCGACCGGATCACCTATCTGGTCTCTGAACTGATGCGCGACCGTACGAAATTTATCGGCACTCCCACAGAGCTGTCTGAAAAAATCGACCCTGTCGGTATGGAGCGTATCTCGCCTAAGAAAGTGTCCCGCCTGATCCTGCAAAACCTTGACGCGCTAAGCAAAATCGGAATTTCCGGTATGGTGCGCCGCAGCAACGGGAAGCGGCTCATCGAGCTGCGCCGTGCCGAAAGTGACGATGCCCAGGGTGTACCTGTGGTCGCCCCTGTTGACCCTGTTGGGGCGCTGTGCGGCGATTTGCGGGAGATTGCCGGGCATGGCGAGTAAACACCCGCAGGGAAAAAGAAACGCCGTTTGTGGCCATTTGTGGCCGAAAGCGGAGCGCGGGTGTTCGGTGCAGGGAAATCACCTCCTTGGAGGTGGCCAGCATCGCGTTTGTCTGGTCTGCGGCAACGCCGCTGCCCGACTTCCGCATGAATTCCGGGCAGAAGCCCGGACCCACTTTATCTACGATTTGGAGGAAACGACATGAAAAAAGATGTTAAATTCAGCACCCGCATGGCGTCCACAGACCGGGAGGCCATCAAGGAGTTGGCGAAGCAGTCCGGGATGTCCATGAGCGACTACGTCACTGCCTGCTGCCTGGGAAAGCAGGTGGTGGTCATCGACGGCCTGAAAGAAGTGCTGAAGGAGCTGAAGTCCATCGGCAGAAATCTGAACCAGCTCGTCACCCTGGCGCACATGGGACGAGTGACCGTGATCGATCTGGAAAGCGTATGTCGGGCGTTCTCTGAACTCTGTGGTGCCGTTCGGATGATCCTTGAACGAAAGCGCTGGTAAGCTATGGCTATCATCAGCTTCACAAACTACAAGCGGGGCCAGACCACCGGATGCATGAGCGCCGTGATGCGGTATACCATGCAGGATAAAAAGACCGAGTTCGAGGGGCAGCAGTTGGTCACAGGTATCAACTGTCAGCCGGAATCTGTCTACGCGGATTTCATGACCACCAAGCGGCTCTACCACAAGACGGACGGTGTACTGTTCTATCACATGGTACAGAGCTTCCCGAAAGGCGAAGCAGTCGACCCGGTCACCGCTCACGCGGCCGCGCTGAAGCTGGCCGAGTACTATGAGGGATACGAAGTTCTGGTCTGCACCCACACAGACCGTGAGCACATCCATTCCCACTTCCTCATCAACTCGGTCAATTTCGATACCGGACGGAAACTGCATATCGCAAAGGAGCAGCTCCAGGAACTGCGGCAACGCAACGACATGGTCTGCAAGGAGTTTTCACTTCCTGTATTTCAACCCAGGGAACAAAAGCAGAAAACAAAGACTATGACCATCGGAGAGTATCACACGGCGGCCCGTGGTCAGAGCAAGAAGCTGCAGCTCATGAATATCATCAATGACTGTATGCGCCACGCTTCCAACCGCGAGGAGTTCATTGCGCTGATGGAGAGCGAGGGCTACAAGGTTCGCTGGGAAAAGTCCCGAAAGAATATCACCTATACCACGCCGAGTGGCTGGCAGTGTCGGAACCGTTTGCTGTTCGGTGACAAATATCTAAAGGAGAACATGGAATATGAATTCAGGATCAGAGAAGAAATTATCTATGGACGAGCTCATGGCCCTGAACCGGCCCGAGCCTTCACCGCAGCCGACAGCGCGGGAGTCGAGTTCACCGATCACGCCCATTGTCATCCAGTGTCCGCTGCCGGAGGCTCTGACGATGCTGACACAGAAGACAGAATCCATCGGGTGGGAAGTGCGTGGAATGCGGGAGTATCTTCCGAACCTGAGATCACACACAGACCTGACAGCGGTGCAGAACAGCATGGCGGAGATCCAGAAATCGTTGACGGAGATGACCACTCTGCTGGAACAGGCTGGGAAGAAGAAAGAAAAGCATTCCTGCAAATGGCTGGACTGGCTTCCGGACTTCGACCTGATCGTAGTGGCCAAATGGATCGTACTGGTACTGCTCATCGTGGCGGCACTGCTGGGGATGGGGTATGGCACAGCGACAGTGGTCAGCAACATCCGCAACCTGTTTCTATGAAGCCGCTCCACGCTGGACTGTATGGTCTGGCGGTAACTGGAGCGTTACTGGATGATGGTAACGAAGATGTCGAGGAACGTTACCGCCGTATCCAGGCAGAACAGGAAGCCAAAAATATCGGCGCTGTCATCGGACTGGTGGCCGGCGTAGCCATGGTGCTCACACAGGATGAGCAATCATCTACAGAACAGCAGTGGACCGAAGATCAGCAGGCAGAACAAACACAGCAGCAGACCATGTAACGGTCTGCTATTTTTGTTGCCTGACTGTAGCGTCAGGGGAAAGGAACGATATGGCGTATAAATTCAAATACAATGAGCGTCCCCGCTCCTACAGTGAAGAAAAGCATGGAGATGAGGATATTCCCTCTGCCAAGGCAGTGCGGGATACCGCAGTGGAAGAAAGGGACGGCAAGATTATAAAAAGCCGCCGACAGCATGTATGCGGCAGAGAGTACATTGTGTTCGCGGAATTCAGTTTCGGAGGAACGCAATCTACGGTCGATCTTATGAAACAGGTCATCGACCTGGAGCAGGACGCAAAAAATATTTCCGCCTGAAAAACAGGTTCGCATAGACAAACAAACCGATTGAGGGTATTGTATGGTTGCAATCTCTCAATCGGTTTGGCATTTTATGAAGGAGGTCAATATGTTACAGCCAAACCAAAAGATCACGGCGCTCTATTGCCGTCTGTCCCGAGATGATAATCTGGAGGGCGACTCCAACAGTATCCAGAACCAAAAACTTATCCTGCAAAAGTACGCCGATGAGAATGGGTTCCAGAACACCAGATTTTATGTGGACGATGGCTATTCCGGCGCGAATTTCAATCGCCCAGCCTTTGAACAGATGGTGGATGACATGAGCAACGGCGACATCGCCGTCATCATCACAAAGGATCTTTCCCGCCTTGGAAGAAACCAACTGCACACCGGTCTTTATATCGAGGAGATATTCCCTTCCAATGATGTGCGCTACATCGCTGTCAACGACAATGTTGACACCAAGTATGAAAACAGCAACGAGCTGATGCCTTTCAAGAATTTGTTCAATGAGTGGCACGTGCGGGACTGCAGCCGCAAGGTGCGGAATGTAGTGAACGCCAAGGCACAGCGGGGAATCCGGGTGGGGACACGAGCTCCTTACGGCTACCGCAAGGGTGCAACCAAGGACTCTCCTCTGTTGGTGGATGAGGAGGCGGCGGCTGTCGTCAAACGCATCTTCGCCATGTGCGCCGGCGGAATGGGACCAGCCCAGATTGCAAAGCAGCTCAAGAAAGAATGCATCTACAGTCCATCCATGTACGCCTATACGAAATTCGGCACATCCCATTCCGGGCTGAATGCAGAGCGGCCCTACAACTGGACTGGCGACATGGTGGCGGATATGCTTCAGAACATGGTCTACCTTGGGCACACGGTCAACCTTCGCTACAGCACCAAGTCCTACAAGGACAAAAAACGATGTGAACGCCCCAAATCAGAGTGGCTTATCTTTGAGAATACTCATGAAGAGCTGGTGGATCAGGAAACCTGGGATATCGTACAGGAGGTGCGATCTCATAAGCGCCGCCGCACGAATATGGATGAGCAGAATATGTTCTCTGGATTGGTGTATTGTGCGGACTGCGGTAAGCCCATGGTATTGCACCGGGCGCACACCATGAAGCCGGAACAGAATCATTTCACCTGCCGCACCTACAAGAAGGACGGGGCAGAAGTGTGTAGCGCTCACTATATCCGGGAAGTGGCACTGAAGGAAATCGTGCTGGAAACAATCCGCAGAGCTACAGAGTTTGCCAGGAGCGACCCGGAGCGGTTCGCCGCATATATTCAGCAAAAGCAATCTACTGAGGTGGCAAAGGAGATCCGGGGGGTGGAACGGGAATTGTCCACGATGCGGAAACGGGATGGCGAACTGGATGTAGTGTTCAAGCGGATGTATGAGGACAGCGCCTTGGGACGGGTGAGCAATGAGCAGTTCCGTTTGCTGTCTGAGGCATACTCCAAGGAGAAAGCGCAGCTGGCCGAAGCCATCCCTGCCACGGAGGAGCGCCTGGAGAAACTACGCAGTAGCATGGCCAACGCCAAGAACTTCATCGCCAAGGCCAGAAAGTTCACCGACATGACGGAACTGACCCCGGAACTGCTCCGCACCTTTGTGGCGAAAATCATCGTGTATGAGAAAGAGGTCAAATACTCCAAGCACGCAGCGCAGAAGATCCACATCTGTTTTCGGGACTTCAACCTCAACGAGACAGACGATATGCTTCTATGCGGAGAGACAACAGAAAAGGCAGACAGTACAATTGCACTGCCTGCCTAATCCGAGGACACGCTTCAAGGTACCCCTATCAGGAGTAGCGGAGGCCGTCTCCTTTTTTGTTTGTACGCGATCAACCGCCGAGGAACCCGCCTATTCTGTCGTTGGGATCCGTTTCCGGTCTGTTATTCGGATCTGTGGTGTCGTCGTGGTCGCCGTCCGGCATATTGAAGTCGTCGTCCGCCTCGTCGCCAAAAAAGCCGTTCCAGCCGCCCAGCATCATAAAGGCGTCCTCCACCACGATCTCGTCGTGGCCCTCGATCAGCTCACGCTGGTAGTTCAGCACGGAGCCGGTAACGGTGGTCACGTTGCCGTCGCTGTCCGCCATGTTGACGGTGTAGGTGGGGGCGGTGTGCATGGTGCAGACGGCGGTGGGGGCATTATCCGCCGCCACCAGGGCCGTGTAGACGCGGCTGCCGCGAACGTCCAGGGCACAGTTCTCCGATGCCAGCATTCCGCTGTCAGCACAGACGGCCACGCTGGTCAGGCCGGAGCAGGAGAAGAAGTCCTTGTCGGGCAGGTCCGCGTGGATGGCGCTCATGACCTTGCGGAACACAGCGGAGCAGGGGTTGCCGCTGGCCACGATCCGCTGGTTGTGCTCATAGCCGGCCCAGACGGCGCAGCTGTAATAGGGCGTGTAGCCCACGAAGTAACGGTCCTTGTTGCTGTTGGTAGAACCGGTCTTACCGGCGATGTGCATACCGCTGAACTGTGCCTCATAGCCGGTACCGTTCAGGGCGGCCTCCTGCAGCAGATGGTTGATGATAGCCGCCGTGGTGTTCTTCATGGCCACGGTGGACTGGGCCTCGTTCTCCAGCACCACGTTGCCGTTGGCGTCCTCCACACGGATGAAGGTACGGGGCTTGGTGTACACGCCCTCGTTGACGAAGGCGGCGTAGGCCGCGGACATCTCCTCGGTAGTGACGCCCTTTTCAAAGCCGCCCAGAGCCATGTTGCCCACCTGCTGGGAGTCGGTATACGTCAGGTTCTCGAAGCCCAGCTTGTCCACCAGGAAGTCGTAGGAATTGCTGACGCCGTAGGCCAGGTTCGTCCGCACGGCACAGGTATTCAGGGACTGGGCGATAGCGGTGTGCAGCGCCGTCAGGCCCTGATAGCGCCAGTTGGCGTTGCGGGGCCAGACCTCGCCGTTGAGCAGCATGGGATAGTCATCGATGACCGACGCGCCGTTGATGGTGCCGTCATCCAGTGCCGGGGCGTAGGTGGACACAGGCTTGATGGCAGAACCGCACTGCCGGGCGTTCACAGCCCAGTTCCAGCCGCGGTCCACCACCTTTTCACCGGCACCGCCGATCATAGCCACCACATAGCCGTTGGTGGGATCCACGATGGTCAGGGCGATCTGCAGCTGATCCTCCACCTGCTCACCGGCGGCGTTGGTATAGCTGCTGGTATAGGGGATATTCTCCAGATTATAGCACACATCCTCCGCGATCTTCTGATACTTGGGATTCTGGGTGGTGTAGATCTTGTAGCCCTTGCTGTAGACCATGTTGATGGCCTGGTCGTAGGCGGAGACCTTCTTACCCTCGCTGTTGACCTTTTCGGTGATGCCCAGCTTCTCCACCAGTGCCTCGGCCACATCGGTGATCATGGCATCGGTGAACCAGGAGTTGCTGCCCTTGATGGTGGGGGTGCTGTCATCCGCCGGGGAGGCGGTATCGTCGCTGGTATCGGTGGTATCCTCCGTGTCCGGCTCGGTGCCGGTACCGTCGCTGCCCACATACTTGCCGGAGATGGTAAAGCCGTTGGCGAACTGGATATCCTCGGCCACGGCGGCGTCATACTCTTCCTGGTCGATCTTGCCCTGAGAGAGCATCTCGCTGAGGATGGTCAGCTGGCGCTCCCGGTTGTTCTCGCGGGTCCAGGAGCTAATGAAGGGATCGTACATGGAGGGGTTGTTGGTGATGCCCATCATGCTGGCGCACTCGGCCAATGACAGCTCGGACACGTCCTTGCCAAAATACACCCGCGCCGCCGTCATCACGCCGGAGCAGCGCTGGCCGAAGTAGACCTCGTTCAGGTAGGCTTCAAGGATCTCGTCCTTCTCATAGCGCTTTTCCAGCTCCAGTGCGCGGTAGATCTCCGTGATCTTGCGCTTGACCGTCACCTGATTGTCGCCGGTGACGTTCTTCACCAACTGCTGGGTGATGGTGGAGCCGCCCTGCACGTTCTTGCCGAACAGGGTGTACAGAATGGCGCGGGTAGTACCCTTCCAGTCCACGCCGTGGTGCTTTTCAAACCGCTTGTCCTCAATGGCCACCGCTGCATCCTGAAGGTACTTGGGAATGTTCTCCAGGTCCACCCAGATGCGGTTTTCGTCCATGTACAGCGTTTGGTACATGACCCACTCCTGGGTGTCGGGGTCCTGGTAATACAGCTCGGTGGAGACCTGGGTCTCGAATTCGTCCAGATAGACCTCCACCTTGCCGCGCATGGCGCTGTTGATGTACGCCATGAAGATACCGGCGAAGATGGACGCCGTAAGCACGAACACCAGCAGCAGCGTGCCGATGATGCGTCCGGCCTTCTTCCAGCCGTTCTTCTGCTTAGGGGTCATGTTCCGCACACGCTCCTGCGCGTCATGCTGCACGCGCCGCGCACCCTCGGCGGCACTGTGCTCTACCCGGCGCGCACCCTCCTTTGCCTCGTTTTCTATGTGCCGGGCGCTCTGCCGGATGCGTCCCCAAAAGCCGGTGGACGACGACCGTCTGCGCTTGTTCTCACTCAAGACAGGGCACCTTCCTTTCTTTATTGATGTTCCTGTGTATTCTTTTTGTTCCGGGGTCAAAATTCACATACCAATCCACTATAAGGAACATTCTACCATACTTGTCAAATGCAAAAAAGAGGATTTTTTGCAGAAATCCGCCCGTTTGGCTGCTCAATTCCCGTTATTTTCCCCCATTCCACCGATTTTCAGTCCGACAGATGGCAGAAACTGCCGAATGCTTCCACTTGCGTTTTCTCCAGCTTTCGGGTATACTATGGATATAAAGACAAAGGAGGACTCTCCCATGAGCGAGGAATTCGGCCCCAACTTCATCACCCTGACCGACGAGGACGGCAACGACATTGAACTGGAATACGTGGACGCGCTGGAGCTGGACGGCCAGACCTACATGGCGTTCTTCCCCGTGGTGGAGGATGATGCCGACGAGGAAGCCGCCGAGGAGTACGGCCTGGTGATCCTGAAGTCCGTTATGGAAAACGGCGAGGAGCTGCTGAGCACCCTGGACAGCGACGAGGAGCTGGATAAAGTCTACGACCTGTTCATGGAGCAGATCCTGTCCGACGAGGACGAGTGATCTTTCGACAGGATTTTTCGTCCTGCCGATGGCGAGACGCCGCCGGCTGTGCCGGAAAATGGCTGGATTTTTCGCCAAGACGAGGCGCGGCGGTGCAGCGAAAAAGATACACGCCACTCCTTCGGCAGGATTTTTCGTCCTGCCGATGGCGGGACGCCGCCGCTGTACTTTGTGTACAGCAAGGCGGCTCGGCGAAGGCAGGGCGGAAAATTGAGCGATGGGCAGCGGTTCTATTTATCCTGACATTGGTTATACGGGACGTCGGATCGGCAGATGGTTTGCAGGCCTCCCGCCTGCCGTATGCGGGCGGATGCTGGAAGCAGTAAAGTCAGCCGGAGACGACCCACCTGCGAGTTGTGCAGGTTATAACATGGCCGCTGCCTGTCGCTGAGCACAAGACCCCCATTCCGAAACGGAATGGGGGTCTTGTGCTCAGTGAGCGCGGTAAAATGTTCACAAATTCCAGGCGTTTCCCTCTTGCGAAAAGGTGCGGTATACGATATAATGACCGAGTATGTTACCAAACAAGGGCGTATTGCGCCCAAAATCGAGAGGAATGAATTTCAATGAGCGCATCAAGAGAAAAGAAGATCCGGCAGGATCTGGCGGCCCAGGGCGTCACCGACCCCAAGAAGATCCGCGAGGCGGAGGAGAAGGCCAAGGCACGCAAGAACAATATCCTGTACGGCGTGATCGCCGGCGTGTTCGTGATCGTGGCCGCGGTACTGCTGGTGTATAACTCCGGCGTGCTGCAGCGCAGCGCCACCGCCGTGACCATCAACGGTGAGAAATATACCGCCGGGCAGGTGGAGTATTTCTACGCCAGCGTGAAGAGCAGTCTGGTGAAGAGCAGCTATGCCAGCTTTTACGGCATCGATACGTCCAAATCCCTGGACCAGCAGGTGGTGAGCGACACCATGAAGACCGCGCTGGGTATCGAGGACGAGGGTGATGTCACATGGGAGCAGTATGTCCGCGACACCGCGGTGAAGCAGCTGGCCATGTACGTGCTGACCGCCCAGGAGGCTGAGGCCAACGGCATGGGCGCCGATGAGCACACTCAGGAGGAGCTGGATGCCACTATGGAGGAGCTCAACGCCGCCGCCAAGCAGAACGGCTACTCCACGAAGACGTATCTGAAGCTGATCTACGGCAAGAACATGACCGTGGATACCTTCAAGGAGATGGTGCAGCTGGTGGACGTGGCCACCCATTACCAGAGCCACTACGCCGAGGAGCTGACCTACACCGTCAGCGACCTGGAGACCTACTATCAGGGCAACAAGAGCAGCTTTAACGTGGCCAGCTATGAGTCCCTGTACTTCAAGGGTACCGCCGACAGCACCAAGGACGATGACGGCAACACCGTGGAGCCCACCGATGAGGAGAACGCCGCCGCCAAGGCCAAGGCCGAGAGCGATGCCGCCGCTGTGCTGGCGCGCGTGCAGGGCGGCGAGGCGCTGGAGGATGTGGCCAAGGATTATGAGTCCGCCAGCTACACCAGCACCGATGCCGGCAGCAACAACGGCAGCGACGTGGCCAACTGGGTATTTGACAGTGCGCGCAAGGCCGGCGACAGCGCCGTTGTGGCCAGCGATCCCAACTGCTATGTGGTCGTGTTCCGCAGCGTGGGTCGTCAGGAATACGCCACCAAGGACGTGCGCCACATCCTGTTCAAGGTAGACGAGAGCGCACTGGACAGCGAGGCCGAGACCTATGAGGCCGACCTGCAGGCGGCTAAGGATGCGGCCAAGACCGCAGCCGAGGACGCGCTGGCCCAGTGGAAGGCCGGCGAGGCCACCGAGGACAGCTTCGCGGCCCTGGCCAACGAGCTCAGCACCGATGCCGGCAGCAACACCAACGGCGGTCTGTACACCAAGATCTACAAGAACCAGATGGTCACCGAGTTCAACGACTGGTGCTTCGATGCGAGCCGTCAGTCTGGCGACACCGGCATCGTATACGGCGAGAGCTCTAACTACAAGGGCTATCATGTGATGTACTTTGTGGGCGACGATGTGCCCTACTGGCAGGTACAGGCCGAGAACGCTCTGCGCAACACCGACACCGAGGCCTGGCTGGACGGTCTGCTGGACAGCGCCGAGGTGGTGCAGGAAGCCGGCATGAAGCACGTGGGCTGATGACCGCCCCTTCTTCGAGTCTATGAACGAGCGTTTTCTCAGAACAGAAATGATATTGGGCGCACCCGCTTTGGACAAGCTCCGCCGCAGCCATGTGGCGGTGTTTGGTCTGGGCGGTGTGGGCAGCTACGCCGCTGAGTGCCTGGCACGCAGCGGCGTTGGCACGTTGACACTGGTGGACCAGGACACGGTATCCGTATCCAACATCAACCGCCAGCTGTGCGCGCTGACCTCCACCGTGGGACAGTATAAGGCGGAGGTCGCGGCGGCGCGCGTGCGGGACATCGACCCGGACACGGTGGTATACCCGATCTGCGCCACCTATGACGCCGCCCATCGGGAGGAATTTTTCTCCCGGAAATTCGACTATATCGTGGACTGCATCGACCTGGTCAGCTGCAAGCTGGACCTGATCCAGCAGGCCCGCCTGCGGGGAATTCCCATCCTGTCGGCCTTGGGCACCGGCAACAAGCTGGAGCCCGAGCTGCTGCGGGTCACGGATATCTCCAAGACCAGCGGCTGCCCGCTGGCCCGGGTCATGCGGAAGGAGCTGCGCGCCCGGGGGATCCACCACCTGAAGGTGGTGTTCAGCCCGGAGCTGCCCCATGAGACACAGCAGCTGGAAGCGCCGTCACCCGGACGGCGCAGCGTCCCCGCCAGCGTGGCGTGGGTACCCTCTGTGGCCGGCCTGATGATGGGCGGCACGGTGGTGCGGGATATTATCGAAGATGGAGGTCTTGTACCATGATATTGACAGGCGCGCTGGTCAACGGCGGAGCCATTGTCGTCGGCGGCCTGCTGGGCACCTTCGGCGGCAAGCTCATGCCGGAAAAAATGCGGCAGACGGTGCTTGGCGCTACGGCGCTGGTGTCCATGGGCATCGGCATCTCCGGCGCCATCGGCAGCAGCAACCAGCTCATCCCCATACTGTCGCTGGTCATCGGCGCCGTCATCGGCGAACTGCTGCACATTGAGGACGGCGTCACCCGGGCGGGCGACTGGCTGCAAAAGAAATTCGGGAAAATGGGTCCCATCACCGACGGCTTCGTCAGCGGCTCGCTGGTGTTCGCCGTGGGCGCTATGGCGGTGATGGGTTCGCTGGACAGTGGTCTGAAGAACGACCACGGCATCCTGCTGGCCAAGTCTGTCATCGACTTTGCCGGATCCGTGGCCTTTGCCAGCTCCATGGGCATCGGGATCGTCTTTTCCGGATTGTCGGTGCTGGCGGTGGAAGGTGTGATGACGCTGCTGGCCTCCCTGCTGACGGGGGTGCTGACCGACGCGGTCATCACCGAGATCTCCGTCACCGGGTCACTGATGATCATCGGCATCACCCTGAACGTGCTGGGCGTCACCAAGCTGCGTATCCTGAACATGACGCCGGCGCTGCTGCTGCCCGTTCTGCTGTGCAAATTCATGTGAGCGCTTTAATCAAGAGGAGTACATAGCATGGCTTTTGAAGGCTATACACAGGAGACACTGGACTTTCTGTGGGGCATTCGGTTCAACAACGAACGCTCCTGGTTTCTGGCGCATAAGCAGGACTATGAGGCACATCTCCTGGCCCCCACCCGTGCGCTGGGCGAGCAGGTGTATGAAGCCCTGCACGCGGCATTCCCCAAGGAGCCATTTCTGCTGAAGCTCTCCCGCATCTATCGGGATGCCCGACGGCTGCACGGGAATGGACCGTACAAGGACCACCTGTGGTTCTGCGTCCGCGCCGGCGGCGAGGACTGGACGGGGCGGCCCACGTTTTACTTTGAGATCGGGCCGGACTATTACAGCTACGGCATGGGCTTCTGGGCGCCGAAGGCGGCGCTGATGGAGGCGTACCGCAAGGCCGTCGACGAGCATCCCGAGGTGCTGGAAAAGCTGGTCAAAAGGTTCAATAAACAGGCGCAATTCACGCTTTCAGGCCCGGAATATGCCAGGAAAAAGACTGCCCCCTCTCCCCTGCTGGCGGCGTGGTACAACAAGAAGTCTATCAATTTACAACATGACGCCGCGCCGGACGAGCGTATGTTCTCGCCGGAACTGGCACAGGATATCATTGAGGGCTTCCGGACACTGATGCCGCTGTACAAGTATTTCGATGGTCTGTGCGCCGCGGAAATGGTGTAAAAAACCGCCCTTTTTGGGGTTGACAGCGGGGAAAAAAGCGGGTAAAATACCCCATAATGAATGAGGGAGTAATTCCGCAGCGCCGGTTTTGGCGCGGCGTGGCACACCGTCATCCCGGCGCGGCAGCGCCCGATGTGTCCTGAAAGAATGAGACTCATGCACAGACATAGCCTGTCCGTGCATGAGTTTTTTGTTGTCCTTTGGTTTATTTTCTGTTTCGCTTTTTGTTCTGCTTTTTTGCTTCAAATTATAAAACCATGATATAAAGGAGTAATAGACGATGGAAAAGGAATACAACCGCAGTCCGCAGGAGGTGCTGGAGGAGCTGGGCTCCTGTCCCACCGGTCTGACAGAGGCGGAGGCGGCTGAACGTCTGGCCAAGCACGGCCCCAATAAGCTGAAGGAGGCGGAGAAGCCCTCCCTGCTGCAGCGGTTCCTGACACAGCTGAAGGACCCCATGCTGCTGATCCTGATGGCAGCGGCGGCGGTGTCCGCCGTGACCAACGCACTCAGCGGCGAGAGCTTCACCGAGGTGTTCATCATCCTGGTGGTGGTGCTGCTGAACGCGGTGCTGGGCGTGGTGCAGGAGAGCAAGGCCGAGGCGGCCATCGAGGCCCTGCAGACCATGACCGCCGCCAAGTGCAAGGTGCTGCGGGACGGCCACCAGGTGGTCATTGAGAGCAGCCAGCTGGTGCCCGGCGACGTGGTACTGCTGGAGGCCGGCGACGCCGTGCCCGCCGACGGCCGCCTGCTGGAGAGCGCCTCCATGAAGATCGAGGAGGCGGCGCTGACCGGCGAGAGCGTCCCCGTCACCAAGGCGGTGGGGCTGCTGACCGGAGACAATGTTCCCCTGGGCGACCGGAAAAATATGTGCTATATGGGCAGCACGGTGGTCTACGGCCGCGGCAAGGCAGTCATCACCTCCACCGGCATGGACACGGAGATGGGCAAGATCGCCGGTGTGCTGGCCCAGACGGAGCAGGAGCAGACGCCCCTGCAGCGCAAGCTGAATGAGCTGGGCAAGACCATGAGCAAGCTGGTGCTGGGCATCTGCGTGTTCATCTTTATCTTTGACCTGGTGGTGGCCGGCGAGTTCACGCTGGACACCGTGCTGAGCACGTTTATGGTGGCCGTTTCCCTGGCGGTGGCGGCCATCCCGGAGGGGCTGGCCACGGTGGTGACGGTGGTGCTGAGCATCGGCGTGACCAACATGAGCAAGCAGCACGCCGTGATCCGGCGGCTGACGGCGGTGGAGACACTGGGCTGCACCCAGGTCATCTGCTCCGACAAGACCGGCACCCTGACACAGAACAAGATGACCGTGGTGGAGCACACCGGCCCCACGGAGCTGCTGGCCACAGCCATGGCGCTGTGCAACGACGCCGCGCTGGAGGAAAACGGCGCCATCGGCGAGCCCACGGAGGCAGCGCTGGTGAACTTTGCCGCTGCCCAGGGGCTGAAGAAGCCTGTGCTGGAGAGCCGCCAGCCCCGCTGCGGCGAGGCCCCCTTTGACTCCGGCCGGAAGATGATGTCCACCATCCACCGCACAGACAACGGTTTTATCCAGTACACTAAGGGCGCGCCGGACGAGGTGCTGCGCCGGTGCACCAGCTATACGGAAAGCGGGCAGATCCTGCCCCTGACTGAGGAAAAGCGCACCGCCATTCTGGCGGAGAACAAAGCCATGGCCGACAAGGCCCTGCGGGTCCTTGCGGCGGCGGAGCGCCTGTACGACGCACTGCCCGACCGGCAGGAGCCGGAGGACCTGGAGCAGGACCTCTGCTTCATCGGTCTGGCGGGCATGATCGACCCCATCCGCCCGGAGGTCAAGGCCGCCGTGGCCGAGTGCCGCGCCGCGGGCATCCGCCCGGTGATGATCACCGGCGACCACAAGGATACCGCTGTGGCCATCGGCAAGGAACTGGGCATCATCACCGACGCCAGCCAGGCCGTTACCGGCAGCGCGCTGGACAGCCTCACCGACGAGGAACTGGACAAGGCGGTGGAGAAGTACAGCGTCTATGCCCGGGTGCAGCCGGAGCATAAGGTCCGCATTGTCAACGCCTGGCGGCGCAAGGGCGCCATCACCGCCATGACCGGCGACGGCGTCAACGACGCGCCCTCCATCAAGTCCGCGGATATCGGCGTGGGCATGGGCATCACCGGCACGGACGTGACGAAAAACGTGGCGGACATGGTGCTCAGCGACGACAACTTCGCCACCATCGTCACCGCCGTGGAGGAGGGCCGCCGGATCTATGACAACATCCGCAAGGCCATCCAGTTCCTGCTGGCCAGCAACATGAGTGAGGTGCTGGGCGTGTTCTTCGCCACGCTGCTGGGCTTCACGCTGCTGAACCCGGTGCACCTGCTGTTCATCAACCTGATCACCGACTGCTTCCCCGCCCTGGCCCTTGGTCTGGAGAAGGGTGAGCCGGATACCATGACCCGCCCGCCCCGGGACAGCAAGGACGGCATTTTTGCCGGCGGCCTGGGCTTTGACATCCTGTATCAGGGCGTGCTGATCACGATCATCACCATGACCTCCTACATCATCGGACACTGCATGGAGGTGGGCTATTTTGAGATGCCCAAGGGCGTGTCCAACGACGGTATGACCATGGCCTTCCTGACCATGAGCATGTGCGAGATCTTCCACAGCTTCAATATGCGCTCCCAGCGCAAGAGCGTGTTCTCGCTGCCCAGCCACAACAAGGTACTGTGGGGCGCTATGATCGGCTCGCTGGCTCTGACAACACTGGTGCTGGAGGTGCCCGTCATCGCCAACGCTTTCGGCTTCACCCCCGTCAGCTGGACGGAGTACGGCGTGGCCCTGGCCCTGGCCTTCCTGGTCCTTCCGGTGGTGGAGCTGGTGAAGCTCATCCAGCGCCGCGCCGCCCGGAGGGCGAAATGACCCCTGCTGACTACGACCGCCTGCTGACGGTTATCCGGGCGCTGCTGGACCGGCAGACGCGGGTCATCGCGGCCATCGACGGCCGCTGCGGCGCCGGGAAAAGCACGCTGGCGGCACAGCTGCAGGCGCAGCTGTCCTGCCGGGTGTTCCACATGGACGACTTCTTTCTGCGCCCGGAGCAGCGCACCGCTGCACGGCTGGCACAGCCGGGCGAAAACGTGGATCACGAGCGCTTTCTATCGGAGGTGCTGCAGCCGGCACTGCGCGGTGAGGCGGTCACCTACCGCCCCTTCCGCTGTGCGCGGCAGGCGCTGGACGAGCCGGTGACGGTCCCGGCGGCGCGCCTGACCATCGTGGAGGGCGCCTACGCCTGCCATCCGGCCCTGTGGGACAGCTATGATCTGCGGGTATTCCTCACCGTGGACGCTGCCGAGCAGCTCCGCCGCATTGAAGCCCGCAGCGGCCCGGAGAAGCTCCGGATGTTCCGGGATCGCTGGATCCCGCTGGAGGAGTCCTATTTCACCGCCTTTGACCTGCCCGCACGCTGCGATATGGCGCTGAAGGGGTAAGATACGCAAAAAAAGAAAGCCCAAAAGGGCTTTCTTTTTTTGCATATATCCGTTTACCGGGCGTTGTAGGCGGCGATACCCTTGGCCAGCAGGTCCATGGCGCGCTCCAGGTCCGCCTGCTTCAGCACATAGGCGATGCGGATCTCGTTCTTGCCCTTGCCGGGGGTGCCGTAGAAGGGCTCGCCGGGGGCGAACATCACGGTGTCGCCGTTGTCCTCGAACTCCTCCAGCAGCCACTTCTGGAAGGCGTCGGCATCGTCCACAGGCAGGGCGGCCATGATGTAGAAGGCACCGCGGGGACACTCGCAGACCACGCCGGGTATCTCGTGCAGCTTATTGACCACCGTATCGCGGCGGCGCTTGTACTCCTCACGGACGGCGGCAAAGTAGTCGGGGCCGACGGTGTACAGCGCGGCAGCGGCCACCTGGTCCAGTGTGGGCACGGACAGACGGCACTGGGCGTACTTCATGGCCTGCGCCATCAGCTCCTTGTTGCGGGAGATCATGCAGCCGATGCGGGCGCCGCAGGCGGAGAACCGCTTGGAGACGGTGTCGATGACGATGACGTTCTCGGCCGCGTCCTCGAACTGGCCCATGGATTGCAGCGGCTCGCCGGCGTAGACGAACTCGCGGTAGGCCTCGTCGCCGATGATGAACAGGTCGTGGGCCTTGGCCACGTCCACCAGCATACGCATCTCCTCCGGCGTCAGGACGGCGCCGGTGGGGTTGCCGGGGTTGGTGACCATGATGGCGCGGGTGTGCTCGTTGATCTCCGCCTCGACCTTGGCGCGGTCGGCGTAGTGGTAGCCGTCGTGGGGAGAGGTGGGAATGGGGTGGATCTTCGCGCCGCAGGTGTAGGCCATGGTATTGTAGTTGGGGTAGAAGGGCTCGGGGATGAGGATCTCATCGCCGTCATCCAGGATGCAGTTCATGGTGATCTGCAGCGCCTCGCTGCCGCCGTTGGTGATGAGGATATCACCGGCATCGAAGTGCATACCCAGATCGGCGTAGTACTTGCGGATGGCCTCGATCAGCTCCGGGATACCGGGGGACGGGGCATAGGCCAACACCGGCAGGTCAAAGTGCTTCACCGCATCGAAGTACGCCTTGGGCGTTTCGATATCCGGCTGACCGATGTTCAGATGATAGATCTTCCTGCCCTTGGCCTCCGCCGCCACCGCGTAGGGGTGGAACTTCCGCATGGGGGACAGGCCGCATTTCAAGACCTTGCTGGAAAACTTCATGGTGGTTCCTCCTTATCTCTTTCTCGTGTATCGTAATAGTAGCGCTTTTTCGCGGAAGTTGCAAGAGCAACTTGAGAAAAAGGCCGCCTAAAGGCGGCCTTCTGTATTGTGCTCAGCTCATCTGCTTGCGGCGGCTCAGGTTCACGGTGCCGTCGGTCATAGAATTCAGGGAGTCCAGGCTGCGGCCGGTGCCCTCGGCCACGCAGGAGATGGCGCCCTCGGCCACCACGGTGTGGATGCCGGTGCGGGCCTCGATGAGTTTATCAAAGCCGTCCACCAGGCTGCCGCCGCCGGTCATAACGATGCCGTTGTTGGAGATGTCGGCCACCAGCTCGGGCGGGGTGCGCTCCAGCACACCGTGGACTGCCTCGAGGATGCGCTCTACCGGCTCCTCGAATGCCTCCAGCATCTCGGTGGAGCTGACGTTGATGACCTTGGGCAGACCTGTCACCAGGCAGCGGCCCTTGATCTCGATGGACGTCTCCTGCTCCTTGGGGAAGACGCAGCCGATCTGCATTTTCATCAGCTCGGCGGTGCGCTCGCCCACCAGCACGTTGTGCTTGCGACGCATATACTTGACGATGGCCTCGTTGAACTGGTCGCCGGCCACCTTGATGGAGGCGCTCTCCACCACGCCGGAGAGGGAGATGACGGCGATGTCGCTGGTGCCGCCGCCGATATCCACCACCATGTGGCCGTCGGGCTTGGAGATGTCGATTCCGGCGCCGATGGCCGCGGCCACAGGCTCCTCGATCAGATACACACGGCGGGCGCCCGCCTGGATGCCGGCGTCCACCACGGCACGCTCCTCGACCTCGGTGATGCCGGAGGGCACGCAGATGATGACGCGGGGCTTGAACAGCTGGAAGCCGCCCACCACCTTGTGCAGGAACTCGCGGAGCATACGCTCGGTCATGTCGTAGTCGGAGATCACGCCCTCACGGAGGGGGCGGATGGGCACGATGTTGCCGGGGGTACGGCCCAGCATGGCCTGGGCCTCGGCGCCCACCTTCAGCAGCTTGCCGGTATTCTTGTCAATGGCCACCACGGACGGCTCGTTCAATACGACGCCCTTGCCCTTCACGTACACCAGTACGGAGGCGGTGCCCAGGTCGATGCCGATATCTTTTGCAATGGAACACATACTACTGCACCTCTATCTTGTCTTTCGTTTCGGGCGGGTGCGCCCGTTACCCTCTGATTTATCTATTATACCGATTGAGAAAGAATATTGCAACTGCGAAATGAAAATCGCGGTATTTTCTGTATTCTATACGGAAACGCCGAAGTCCATACCTCAATTATCACGGGCCATGGCCAGCGTCAGGCAGACCACGTCCGCCGCCCCGGCGGCTTTCAGCACCCGGACGCACTCGGTGAGCGTGGCGCCGGTGGTGATGATGTCGTCGATGAGCAGGAAGCGCTTGCCGGCGATGGCGTCCGGGTCCACCGGCTCGTAAGCGCCCAGCACATTGGCCCGGCGCTCCGCCGGGTCACCGATACCGGACTGGGCCGGGTTGTCCCGCACCTTACGCAGTGTCTCCTGCGGCTCCGTGTGCCAGTCCACGCACAGGCTGGCGCACAGCATACGCGACTGGTCGAAGCCACGCTTTTTCAGGCGCTGTTTGCTCACCGGCACCCAGGTGACGGCATCGAAGCGGTCGGCGTAGACCTCCGCCGCCTTTTCGGCCATCAGCACACCGTAGGCGTTCAGGTCCTCGATGCGCCGCTTGAATTTGAAGGCCAGAAGGGCGTCGCGGACGCGGCCCTCGTAATACAGCGGCGCGGCACATTCGCCGAAGGTGCCGGTGCGTACCTTATCGCACCGGGGCAGCGACGCCTTGCACGCCTCGCACAGCAGCTCCCGGCCCGCCACGCGCCCGCAGAAGGGGCACTTGCGGGGGAAAAAGAAGTCCAGCAAGCCCCGCTGGGCCTTGTCCAATGCGTCGTTGATACTACCGTTATTGCTCATGGTATCCCTCCTTCAGTCGGCGGCGCAGGCCGCTGTACCGGCGCTGCTGCTTGTTGTTGGCGGCCATCTGGGCCAGAACGGCATCGTCCCCGGCGAGGATAAGCAGCCTGCGGGCACGGGTGATAGCGGTGTACAGCACGCCGCGCACCAGCAGCGACGGCGCGGCGGACGCCGCGGCCAATATCACCGCCGGATACTCGCTGCCCTGGGATTTATGTACGGTGACGGCGTAGGCCATATCCAGCTGGCTCAGCAGGTCAGCGGTGTACACCGCCGTGCGGTCGTCAAACCGCAGGGTGATGAGCTCGCCGCCGGGGTCGATGTCCTGAATAACGCCCACGTCGCCGTTGAAAATACCGCTGCCGCCGGAGCCGTCATCCTTCTCCCACAGCACATCGTAGTTGTTCCGGGTCTGCATGACCCGGTCACCCACCCGGAACGTCATGTCGCCCCACTGCTTCTGGCGCTTACCGCGCTCCGGCGGGTTCAGCGCCGCCTGCAGGGCCCGGTTCAGCGCCGCCGTACCGCAGGGGCCCTTTCGGGTGGGGGAGAGCACCTGTATCTGCTCGGCGGGAATACCCATGTTTTTGGGCAGGCGGTCGCGGCACAGCTCCACCACCGTCTGCACCAGACGATCCGGCGCGCGGCGGCGCAGGAAGAAGAGGTCGCCGCTGCCGCTATTCTCCAGCGGCGGCAGCTCGCCGCGGTCCACGGCGTGGGCGGCGCGGATGATGGCCGACTGCTCCGCCTGACGGAACACCTGGGTCAGGGACACCGCCGGCACCACACCGCTGCGGAGCATATCCCCCAGCACGCTGCCGGGGCCTACGGAGGGCAGCTGGTCCGGGTCGCCCACCAGCACCAGGCGGCTTCCCGGCCGCATGGCCTCCAGCAGGGAGCGCATCAGCTCGATATCCACCATGCTCATCTCGTCCACGATGACAGCGTGGACCTCCAGCGGGTCCTGTGCGTTCTTCTTAAAGGCCGTCTGGCCGGTGAGCTCATTGTAGCTCATGCCCAGGGCACGGTGGATGGTCTGGGCCTCCCGGCCCGTCACCTCGCCCAGGCGCTTGGCGGCGCGGCCGGTGGGTGCCAGCAGCGCCACATCCAGCCCCATACGCTCGTACAGGGCCACGATGCCCCGCAGAGACGTGGTCTTACCGGTGCCGGGGCCGCCGGTCAGCAGCAGTATACCGCCCTGGGCCGCCAGGCACACCGCCTGCCGCTGCAGAGGCGCATAGGCCACGCCCTGTTCCTTTTCGATATCGTCGATGACCTTCTCCGCCCGGGGCAGCACCTCCACCGGCGTCCGCACCAGCGACAGCAGGCGCTCCGCCACGAAGGTCTCCGCCTGGTACAGCCGGGGCAGATAGCAGCCCTGCACCCCGGCGATGGTCTTTTCCACCACGCCGAAGCCCTCGATGAGCTTGTCCAGCGCCAGCTCCAGCTCGTCCGGCGTCACGGCCAGCAGCTGCGACGTGGCGAAGAGCAGCTTCTCGCGGGGCAGGAACACATGGCCGTTGGCGGCGTTGTGCTCCAGCTCATAGGTCAGCGCCGCCCGCAGGCGGCAGGGATCGTCCCCGCCAAAGCCCAGGCTGATGGCGATCTCGTCCGCTATGGAAAAATCCACCCCGTACTGGGCCCGGGACAGGATATACGGATCGTCCCGCAGCGCCTGGATGGCTCCGTCGCCGTAGGTGCGCTGGAGGGGCATGGCCAGATACACCGGCAGGTCATACCGGGCCAGGAACTCCATCAGCTGGCGCAGGCCCGTCAGCGCACGGAAGGCGTCGGACAGCTCCTTCGCCCTCTGGGCGGTGATGCCCTTGATGCACCGCAGGCGCTCCGGCTCCTGCTCGATGACCAGCAGGGTGTCCGCGCCGAAGCGCTCCACCAGCCGCTGTGCGGTGGCGGGACCAACACCCTTGAGGATGCCGGAGGACAGGTAGGCGATCATGTCCTCCTCACGCTCCGGCATCCGGCGCTCCACGCTCTCGGCGGTGAGCTGGCTGCCGTGGACGGGGTGGACGCTCCACACGCCGGTGACGGTCATGCCCTCGCCGGCGGCGGCACAGGGGATACAGCCCACCACGGTGACAGGCTCCTCCTCGCCCTCCACGGTCAGCAGCAGCACGGTATAGCCGTTCTCCTCGTTATGAAAGATGACGTTCTCTACGGTGCCCTCCACGGTCACGCGCTCGCCCATCGGCTCACCTCCCCTGTTCGGTGGTATCTTCCTCTGTATAGTACGCCGCCAGCTCCTGGGGCGTCAGCAATTTCGTGTTCATATCGGACAGCAGCGCCGCGGCGCGGCGGCCCTCGTCGGTCAGTCCGCAGTCCACCAGCAGCACCGGCAGACGGCGGCTCTGGGCCAGACGGCGCAGCGTCACATCCAGTCCCGTCCCGTCTCCGGAGACCCGGACCAGATACACCGCGTCCACCGGGCGCTCATGCCACAGCAGCAGCGACGCCGCCAGCCATATCAGCGCCGTGACGCCGATGGCCGCCAGCGCGGCGACCACGCCGTCCTGTAAAAGCTCCATGCAGCCACCTCCCCCCCTGCCCTATCCTATGCGGCAGGGAAAAGGCCGGTCACTTCAGGTATTTTTTCAGATACTGGCCGGTGTAGGACGCCGGGCAGGCGGCGATCTCCTCCGGCGTGCCGCAGGCCACCACGGTGCCGCCGCCCACGCCGCCCTCCGGGCCCAGGTCGATGATATAGTCGGCACACTTGATCACGTCCAGGTTGTGCTCAATGACCAGCACCGTATTGCCACCATCGGTGAGCCGCTGGAGCACCTCCAACAGCTTCCGCACGTCATCGGCGTGGAGGCCGGTGGTGGGCTCGTCCAGAATATACACCGTCCGCCCTGTGGCGCGGCGGCTCAGCTCCGTGGCCAGCTTGACGCGCTGGGCCTCGCCGCCGGAGAGGGTGGTGCTGGGCTGGCCCAGCTTCACATAGCCCAGCCCCACATCCCGCAGGGTGGTCAGCTTGTCACAGATGGCGGGCACGGCGGAGAAGAACTCCCACGCCTCGTCCACGGTCATATCCAGCACGTCGGCGATGTTTTTGCCCTTGTAGCGGACCTCCAGCGTCTCGCGGTTATAGCGCTTGCCGCGGCAGATCTCGCAGGGGACGTACACATCCGACAGGAAGTGCATCTCGATCTTCAGCATACCGTCGCCGCCGCAGGCCTCGCAGCGGCCGCCCTTGGTGTTGAAGGAGAACCGGCCCGGTCCGTAGCCCCGGGCCTTGGCGTCCGGGGTAGAGGCGAACAGGTCGCGGATCAGGTTGAACAGGTTGGTATAGGTGGCCGGATTGGATCGGGGCGTCCGGCCGATGGGGCTCTGGTCGATGGCAATGACCTTGTCCAGATGCTCCATGCCCTCGATGGCGTCGTGCTTGCCGGGGCGCACCTTCATGCGGTTCAACTGGGCGCCCAGCGCCTTGAACAGCACCTCGTTGACCAGAGAGGATTTTCCGCTGCCGCTGACGCCGGTGACACAGGTGAACGTCCCCAGAGGGATGGACACGTCGATATGCTTCAGGTTGTTCTCCCGGGCGCCGCGGACGGTCAGCAGCCTGCCATTGCCCCTGCGGCGCTGTGCCGGCAGGGGGATGGTGCGTTTGCCGCTGAGGTACTGGCCCGTCAGGCTGTTGGGGTTCGCCATGACCTCCTCCGGGGTGCCGCAGGCCACCACCTGCCCGCCCAGGGCACCGGCGCCGGGACCGATGTCAATAAGGTAATCGGCGGCGCGCATGGTGTCCTCGTCGTGCTCCACCACGATGAGGGTATTGCCCAGATCGCGGAGGCGCTGCAGCGTGGCCAGCAGCTTATCGTTATCCCGCTGGTGCAGGCCGATGGAGGGCTCGTCCAGGATATACAGCACGCCCATGAGGCTGCTGCCGATCTGGGTGGCCAGACGGATACGCTGGCTCTCGCCGCCGGACAGGGTGCCGGAGGCACGGGACAGGGTCAGATAGCTCAGGCCCACGGACTGCAAAAAGCCCAGGCGGGCGTGGATCTCCTTCAGGATCTGGGCGGCGATGATCTGCTGATTGCCGGTCAGGTCCAGATGGTCGAAAAAGGCCAGAGCGTCGTCCACCGGCAGGGTAGTGGCGTCGTAGATGGACTTGCCGCCCACGGTGACGGCCAGCGCCTCCGGCCGCAGACGCTTACCCTGGCAGGCCGGGCAGGGGCAGGGGGTCATCAGGCCCTCGATCTCCTTCTTGCTGGCATCGGACTGGGTCTCCTGATACCGGCGCTCCAGGTTGTTGCAGATGCCCTCGAAGGCCTGGTACAGCACACCCTTGCCCCGGGGCTGGTCATAGTGGAGCTCCAGCTTTTCGCCGCCGGTGCCGTAGAGGATAACATTCTTCACCTCGTCGCTTAGGCTGTCGTAGGGCTGGGTCAGGGAGAAGCGGTATTTCTTACTGAGGGCCTCGAAGTACATACGACTGATGCCGTCGGACCGGATGGAGGCCCAGCCGGTGGCGGTAATGGCGCCCTCCAGGATGGATTTGCTGCCGTCGGGGATGATGAGGGCCGGATCAGCCTTTAATTGCAGGCCCAGGCCGGTGCAGGTGGGGCAGGCGCCAAAGGGACTGTTGAAGGAGAACAGACGGGGCGTCAGCTCCTCGATGGAGATACCGCAGTCGTCACAGGCGTAGTTCTGGGAGAAGGTGATATCTCTCTCCTCCCGCAGCAGGTTGACGGTGACGAGGCCATTCGCCAGGTTGGAGGCCGTCTCCACTGAGTCGGTCAGCCGGCCTGCGATGTCCGGGCGGACGATCAGTCGGTCCACCACGATGTCGATGCGGTGCTTGAGGTTCTTCTCCAGAGAGATGTCCTCGGAGAGTTCGTACATATTGCCGTCCACCCGGGCCCGGACGAAGCCGGACCGGCGGGCATCCTCCAGCACCTTGGCGTGCTCGCCCTTGCGGCCCCGCACCACCGGGGCCATCACCTGGATACGGGTGCCCTCGGGCAGGGCCAGTATCTGGTCGATGATCTGGTCCACCGTCTGGCGGCGTATCTCCTTGCCGCAGTGGGGGCAGTGGGGCGTGCCCACCCGAGCCCACAGCAGACGCAGATAGTCGTAGATCTCCGTCACCGTGCCCACCGTGGAGCGCGGGTTCTTGCTGGTGGTCTTCTGGTCGATGGAGATGGCCGGGGACAGGCCCTCGATGTAATCCACGTCGGGCTTGTCCATCTGCCCCAGGAACATACGGGCGTAGGAGGACAGGCTCTCCACATACCGCCGCTGACCCTCGGCATAGATGGTGTCAAAGGCCAGGGAGCTTTTGCCGGAGCCGGAAAGGCCCGTCAGCACCACCAGCTTATCCCGGGGGATGGTGACATCGATGTTCTTCAGATTGTTCTCCCGCGCACCCTTGATGAAAATTTCAGTCTGCATGGTATGCCTCATTTCTGCAACATATGGTTGCAGATAAGTGTAGTGAAATCAATTTTTAATGTCAACAGCGAAATAATTTTTATACGATCACGTCAGCTGTTTTCGCCCGCAGGAGAGCGATAAGGGCGTTGGGATCGCACTCCACCTGATGGCCGATCTTGCCCGCGCTGACGCAGATGGTGCCGTACAGCGGTGCCGTCTCGTGGAACACGGTGGGAAACTGCTTTTTCATGCCCACCGGGCTGCACCCGCCGTGGACGTAGCCGGTCAGGGGCAGCAGTTCTTTCTGGGGCAGCATGGCCACGGACTTCTCCCCCACCGCTTTGGCGGCCTTTTTCAGGTCCAGGTTCTCGGCCACAGGGATGTCGAACACATAGTATGCCCCGCTGGCGGCCTTTGTCACCAGCGTTTTGAACACCTGCTCCGCCGGCTGGCCCAGTATCTGCGCCACGGACACGCCGTCGATGGGGCCATCCGGGTCGTAGCTGTGGGCGGTATAGGGTATTTTCTTCTGGTCCAGCGTCCGCATGACGTTGGTTTTTTCTTCTTTGTTCTTTGCCATAGGGCCAGCCTCCTTATCTGTTTACACATACAGGGCGATGAGGGACAGTATCAGGATATGCACGGGGTAAAAGGCGTAAAAGCCGTACTGCACCGCCCGGTTGGAATAGCCGCGCCGACCATTGTAGAGCCAGAGGGGCAGCAGTGCCGCCAGCGACCACAGCTCGATGGACACGCCGCCCATAATGCCGATGCTGAATACCGCCAGTCCCACCGCCTGCGCCGTTCGCTTCACGACGGTGCCGCAGGACACGCGGCGGACACCGTAGAACAGCACCACCAGCAGCATACCCCAGCCCCGATAGTCCGTCCCGGCCAGCTCCAGCAGGCAGAACGCGGCGGCCACGGCCGCGCCGGTGAGCAAAAAGGCCGCCGGCGTTTTCTTTCGCAGCGCCCAATCGACACACCAGCAGATCAGCGCACCGGCCAACAGCGTCCACAGCACGTTCTGGGAATAGGGATACCACACCGTGCCGCCCACCATCAGGTCGAAGGGGACTTCGGACAGCAGGGCAAACGCCAGCAGCCGCAGGGCGTATTTCCTCCGATCGCGGGTGTAGACGCAGCCCTCGGCGATGAGGAAGCAGAAGATGGGAAAGGCGAGCCGTCCGATGCAGCGCAGCCACAAAACCGTTGGGAACAGCGTGTGCCCCATGTGGTCAATGAACATGGTGCAGGCGGCGATGAGCTTCAGGTGAAAGCCGTTCAGGACTTGGCAGGTTTTTCTTCGCATTTTTTATCTCCATTGGCCAGCAGGATCACGCAGCCGAACACGCAGGCCATACCCAGCACGGTCCACACGGTCAGCGCCTCCTTAAACACGAACACGCCCACCAGCGTCTCCACCACCGGCTCGATGTTGGTAATGATGGAGGCACGGCCGCTTTCCACGCCCTCAAGCCCCTTCGTATAGAAGATATAGGGCAGCACCGTGGCCACGATCACCACACCGCACACGCCCACGATGCCCTGCGTGCCGGAAAAGGCCAGCGGCAGCGTCTCGAAGTCCGCGAAAAATACCGAGCCAAGCCCCGCCACCAGAAATGTCCAGTAGATCATGGTATAGCTCTCGTAATGGGCCAGACCGTAGTGGGCAAACACCGTATAGCTGGCGTAGCACAGGCCGGACAGCACGCCCAGGCCGATACCCGCCCAGGAAGCGGTCATATCTCCGCCGATGATGCCGCTGACCATCACGCATCCCAGCAGGGACACCACCAGGGCGATGAGCTTGCGCTTCGTCAGCGGTGTCTTCCACAGCACGGCGCTGAAAATGACCACAAAGGACGGGGCCAGATACAGCAGCACCGCCGCCACCGACAGGGAGCACATGGTCTGGCACTGGAAGTAGACCAGGCTCAGCGTCAGGATGCTGAGCAGTCCGGAGCACAGGAAAATGGGCAGATGCTTCAGCTTGATGCGGAACACCTGACGGTGGAACAGGGCGAACACGATGGTCAGGATCAATAGCGTGCCGAAGTTCCGGATGAACACCCGGTTGCCCAGCGATACGCCCACCTCTGTGAGCATACGGTTGGAAAAACCGATAAAGCCCCAACACACGGCGCTGAGGATCACGTAGATATAGGAAAGGTACTTTTTCATAGGTCGTTTCTCGGTTCGGTTTATTTCTCCCCCCGCAGCTCAATGATCTGATCCCGCAGCAGGGCGGCATATTCGAATTCCAGCATACGGCTGGCCTCTTTCATTTCCTTCTCCAGACGTGCGATGGTCTCAGCTCGCTCACGGTCAGAAAGCTTCTTCTTCGACAGCTTGGAGGCCTCCTCGGCGCTGTGGCTGATCTCCACCATCTCGCGGACACTCTTGCGGATGGTCTGCGGGATAATGCCGTGGGCCTTGTTGAAGTCGTCCTGCAGCTTCCGTCGGCGCTCCGTCTCGTCCATAGCGGCCCGCATGGAGGGGGTAACGGTATCGGCGTACAGGATGACCAGGCCCTCGGCGTTGCGGGCGGCGCGGCCGATGGTCTGTATCAGGCTGGTCTCGCTGCGAAGGAAGCCCTCCTTGTCGGCGTCCAGAATGGCCACCAACGACACCTCCGGCAGGTCCAGGCCCTCACGCAGCAGGTTGATACCCACCAGCACGTCGAACTCGCCCAGACGCAGGTCGCGGATGATCTCCATGCGCTCCAGGGCCGACACGTCGGCGTGCATATACCGCACCTTGATACCCAGCCCACGGAAGTGGGCGGTCAGGTCCTCGGCCATTTTCTTGGTGAGGGTGGTCACCAGCACGCGCTCGTTCTTCTCCGCCCGGGCGTGTATCTCCGCCACCAGGTCGTCGATCTGACCCAGCACCGGGCGGACCTCCACTCTGGGGTCCAGCAGGCCGGTCGGCCGGATGACCTGCTCCACGATCTGGTCCGCCTGCTGCTTTTCAAAGTCCCCGGGGGTGGCGGAGACGAACACCGCCTGAGAAAAGCGCTCCTCGAACTCCTCAAACTTCAGGGGGCGGTTATCAAAGGCGCAGGGCAGGCGAAAGCCGTAGTCCACCAGGCTCTGCTTGCGGGCATGGTCGCCGTTGTACATGGCCCGCACCTGGGGCAGGGTCACATGGCTCTCGTCCACGAACAGCACAAAGTCCTCCGGGAAGAAGTCCAGCAGCGTCATGGGCGCGCTGCCCACCGGCCGCTGAGAGATGACGCGGGAATAGTTCTCAATGCCGGAGCAGTAGCCCAGGGTACGCATCATCTCCACGTCGTAGCGGGTGCGCTGGTCGATGCGCTGGGCCTCGATGAGCTTGCCGTTGTCCTCGAACCACTTTTTGCGCTCCGCCAGCTCGCGCTCTATCTCTTTGGCGGCGTGCTCCAGCTTGTCCTTGGGCGTGACGTAGTGGCTGGCGGGATACACCGCCACGTGTGTCAGCTGCTTCAGGGCCGCACCGGTGACCGGATGGAACTCCGTGATACGCTCGATCTCGTCACCGAAGAACTCCACACGGATGGCCCGGTCCTTATAGTAGGCGGGGTACAGCTCCACCGTGTCGCCCCGTACCCGGAACACATTGCGCTGGAAGGCCACGTCGTTGCGCTCGTAGCGGTCCTCCACCAGCCGCCGCAGCAGCTCGTCGCGCTCCAGTGTCATGCCGGTCCGCAGGGAGATCATCATGCGGGCGAAATCGTCCGGCTCGCCCAGGCCGTAGATACAGCTGACCGACGCCACCACGATCACGTCCCGCCGCTCCAGCAGCGCGCAGGTGGCGGACAGCCGCAGGCGGTCGATCTCCTCGTTGGTGGAGGCGTCCTTCTCGATATAGGTGTCCGTCTGGGGCACGTAGGCCTCCGGCTGGTAGTAGTCGTAGTAGGAGACGAAATACTCCACCGCGTTGTTGGGGAAAAATTCCCGGAACTCCTCGCACAGCTGGGCGGCCAGCGTCTTGTTATGGGCCAGCACCAGCGTGGGCCGGTTGACTCGCTCGATGACCTTGGCCATGGTGTACGTCTTGCCGCTGCCGGTGACGCCCTTGAGCACTTGCGCGCGCAGGCCGTTTTCCAGGCCCTGCGCCAGCTTATCGATAGCCTGGGGCTGGTCGCCGGCAGGCTGGTATTCAGAAACGACTTTCAGATCAGGCATGGTATCCTCCGTTTATCGCGCCAGCAGGCCGCTTTCCGCCATGGAGACATAATCGCTGTCAGCCACCACCACGTGGTCGGCCAGGCGAATATTCAGCGGCGAGAGCGCCTCCTGTATCTGCCGCGTCACCAGCAGATCCTGCTGGGAGGGCAAGGCCACGCCGCTGGGGTGGTTGTGGGCCAGGATAATGCTGCTGGCGCCGGCATACAGGGCATTCTCCACTACCTGGCGCACGCTGACCGGCGAAGCGGCCACGCTGCCCTTGCTGATGCAGCGGCAGGTCAACAGCTTGCCCTTGGCGTCCAGGCAGACCTGGTAGAGCATCTCCTTCTTCTCCCCCGCCAGCAGCTCCATGAAGTACGCGCCGGTGCGGTCAGGGGAGTTCAGCACCTTCTGGGGCAGGGACGAGCACCGGGCCCGCAGGGCCATGTCGCCGACCAGCCGCACCAGCACGGCGGCGTTTTCTCCCACGCCTTCTACGGAGGTCAGCTCCTCCGGTGCGGCGTGGAGCACCCCCTGCAGCGAGCCAAAGCGCTGGATGAGCCGGTGGGCCGTCTCGTTGGTGTCCTGCCGGGGGATGGCGTAGAACAGCAGCAGCTCCAGCAGTTGGTGATCCTCCATCCCCTCTGCACCCAGCGCCAGATACCGGCGCTTGCTGCGCTGGCGATGCCCGTCGTGCAGGCCCATGATGACCCCTCCCCTCCTGCGGCTAAAACTGTAAATTCTCGACAATATAGTATACCACATATCTCCATGTGTCACAAGTTGTTTTTTCGAACATTTGTTGCGGTGCAGGATCGCTTGACTTTGTGGCGGCGGCGTGGTATAGTACCTGTGCTGTCCGCCGCCACCGGGTGACGGGCAGGCGTTCGCGGGCGCGCCGTTAGGTCTTAGAAGGTGCGTCCTGTGGGCGCGTTTTTTGTTTTTGGAGGTAATCGGTATGGCGTGGCTCTATCTATTCATCGCAGGCGGACTGGAGGTGTTCTGGTCTACGTTTCTGAAACTGTCTGAGGGCTTCACAAAGCTGTGGCCGTCGGTATGGGCGGTCGCGGGCATGATCGCCAGCTTCTTTTTCCTGTCACAGGCCACGAAGACGCTGCCCATGGGCACCGCCTACGGCATCTGGACGGGTATCGGCTCCCTGGGCGCCGTCATCGTGGGCATTCTGGCCTTCCAGGAGCCTGTCACTGTCCCGCGGCTCATTTTCGTGGGGCTGCTGCTCGTCGGTATCGTCGGGCTGAAGCTCACCGCATAACAGCAAAAAAGACCGCTTTCGCGGTCTTTTTTATGTGTTTACGCTTTCGGCAGGCTCCAGCGGAATACCGCGGCACAGAGCCGCAGCACCACCGTCAGCGCACAGCCTGCCAACAGCGCCAGGTTCTCTCCGACGCTCCACAGCAGCATACATGCCGCCGCGCCGGCCAGGGACGCGCAGGCGTAAATATGCTTGGTGAAAATGTAGGGGCGCTCCATGCAGCACAGGTCGCGCAGAACGCCGCCGCCCGCGCCGGTAAGCATACCCACCAGCAGCGTCAGGAACACATTGCCGCCCAGCCCGGCCCGGACGGCCACCGCCGCCCCGTGGACGGAGAAAATGCCCAGGCCGATGGAGTCCGCCACCAGCAGCAGCGCCTCCCAGTTCCGGTGATCGCCCTCGGGGTGAAAGCGCTTCCACACCAGAAACACCAGCAGGGACGTAGCGATGGCCACCAGTGCCTGTAGGGGGTCGCGCAGCGCGGCGGGCGGCGTGATGCCCAGCAGCAGATCCCGCAGGATACCGCCGCCCACGGCAGTGGTCATGCCCATCATGGCCACGCCGAACAGGTCCATATGCTTCTTCACCGCCAGGGCGGCGCCGGAAATGGCGAAGGCCACCGCGCCGATCAATTCAAAATAAAACTGAAAACCGGGCATCGTTATCCCTCCTGTGTACAACAGCATTACCATACCACGTCCGCAGGGAAAAATCTACCCCTAAACAGCCCGAAAGGACAGGCTGGAAAAACCTGTCCTTTTTTATCGGGTATTAGGGGGAGAAATAGGGAAATAGGAAGAAAGAAAGAATCAAAATAGCGTTTGGTTTAGGGAACCAGCGGTGTTCCCTGAACACATCTGTATCATAGCACGGATATCCGCACTTGTAAAATTGATTGTTTGCGTTTAAAATATCAGTAAAAACTTATAATTCGGAGGTGGTAGTATGACCAATCTGGATATCGAGACATTCTGGGCAGTGGTGCAGCACGGCACCATGACCGCCGCGGCGGAGGCGCTGTACATCACCCAGCCCACGCTGTCCATGCGGATACGGGCGCTGGAGGAACGGGTTGGCACGCCGCTGTTCGAGCGGAGCAAGGGCCAGCGGCACATCACGCTGACGGCGGCGGGCCAGAAATTCCTGACGCTGGCCCAGCGCTGGCAGCAGCTGCTCTCGGAGACGGAGACGCTGGCGGAGCTGGAGCAGCGCGCCTACCTGCGTATCGCCGCCACCTACACCACTAACCAATACATCCTGCCGCCGGTGTATAAGCGCTTTCTTGCCCTGCGCCTGCCGGTATCCCTGTGGATCCACACCCTGCGGGATGTGGATATCACCCAGGCGCTGCTGAGCCATGAGCTGGACTTTGCCTTTATTGACAGCAACACGGTATTCGACGACCGGCTGACGGTACGTCCGGCCTTTCGGGAGCCGTTTCTGCTGCTGTCGCCGCCGGACAGCCACTACCCGGAGGAGGTGGACCCGGCCTCGCTGGACATAGCCGAGGAGCTGCTGGTCACCTGGGACCCGGAGTTCATCCGCTGGCACGACCGGTGGTTCGGCACGGGTGCGCGGCCCCTGCTGTACGCCGACACCCTACAGGCGGCGGATTTCCTGCCGCCCACCGAGGGCCGCTGGGTGGCGGCCCCGGCCATCGCCGCCGCGTCGCGCATCGGAAAGAGCGCACGGGTATGCCGCTTTACCAGCCCGCCGCCGGACCGGGTGAACTATCTGGTGACGCGAGCGGGCGAACCGCTGACGCCGCCGGCCCTGCGATTTTTGCAGGAGTTGAAGGGCCACCTGTTGGCGCAGGACAATGTGCAGGTGTACCTGTAAAGAAAAATGGCGGGAATGGCAAGAAAACGCCTTGACAGGCCGATGATTTTGGCATAACATAGATGTGTTGAATAGGATCCGGTAGGTAAGGCTACCGCGAGGGATACGGACTGCTGCCGCGAAGTGGTGGAGACACCATCAGAGGGTTTGAGCAGGTGCCATCGAAAGCAAGGTGGCATCTAATGCAGTTTCACCGCCCCGCGATGCTAAAGCTTGTAACGGTGCAGAACAGGGCGCATTGGCGCACTTTGCGGCACGCAGCAGGCTACTGCCTGCTGCGTATTATTATTTTACCGGAAGGGAGGGAACAGGCTTGATCGATTATCAGGAGGAGCTGGAGCAATACAAGGAACGGATCGATGAGCTGGCTACGCAAAAACGCTACGCCGAGCTGCGGGACCTGTTCCTGCCCATGGAGCCGGCGGATATTGCCCTGCTGCTGGAGGAGGGCAAGCAGGAGCAGATGCCCCTGCTGTACCGTCTGCTGCCCAAGGAGACGGCGGCAGAGGTTTTCGTGGAGCTGGAGCCGGAGAGTCAGGAGATGCTGATCAACGGCTTTTCCAACACGGAGCTGACCGAGGTGCTGGACGAGTTGTATCTGGACGACGCGGTGGACATCGTGGAGGAGATGCCGGCCAGCGTGGTCATCCGTATTCTGGACAAGGCCACGCCGGAGATGCGTAAATCCATCAACGAAATACTGAAATACCCGGAGGACAGTGCCGGCTCCATTATGAACATGGAGTTCCTGTCCCTGAAGAAGGACATGACGGTGGAGGACGCCTTCAAGCGCATCCGCCGTATCGGCGGTGAGCTGGAGACCATCAACATCCTGTACGTCACCGATCCCACCCGGCACCTGCTGGGCGTGCTGTCCGTCCGCGACCTGCTGCTGGCGGAAGAGGACGACCTGATCGAGGAGATCATGGACCCGGACGTGGTGTGGGCCAAGACCACGGACGATAAGGAGGACGTGGCCCAGGCGCTGAGCAAATACGACTTCCTGGCCATGCCCATCGTGGATCTGGAAAAACGGCTGGTGGGTATCGTCACCGTTGACGACGCTATGGACGTCATCGAGGAGGAGACCACGGAGGACTTCGAAAAAATGGCGGCTATGCTGCCCTCGGACAAGCCGTACCTCCGTACCGGCGTTTTCGCCACCTGGAAGGCCCGCCTGCCCTGGCTGATGGTGCTGATGCTGTCGGCCACATTCACAGGTATGATCCTGAACCACTACGAAAACGCGCTGGCAGCCTGCCTGGTACTGAACGCCTATATCCCTATGCTGTCCGGCACCGGCGGTAACTCCGGTACGCAGGCCAGCGTGGCGGTGATCCGCGCCTTGAGCCTGGACGAGGTGGACTTCTCGGACGTATTCCGGGTGCTGTGGAAGGAGCTGCGGGTCTCGCTGCTGTGCGGCGTGTGCCTGGCCGGGGCCAACTTCGTGAAGATGCTGCTGGTGGATCGGCTGCTGCTGGGCAATGCGGCGGTAACGCCGCTGGTGTGTCTGGTGGTGTGCCTGACCATTCTGTTCGTGGTGGTGTTCGCCAAGTGCGTGGGCTGCTCCCTGCCGCTGCTGGCGGAAAAGGTAGGTCTGGACCCCGCGGTGATGGCCAGCCCCTTTATCTCCACCATCGTGGACGCCACCAGTCTGCTGATCTATTTCAGCTTCGCTTCGGCGCTTCTCGGCATATAAAAAATGTGCATATCCGCCTGCGCTCCGGGCAAAAATAGAGTCAAGCCTTCGGGCTTGACTTTTTATTTTTCAGGGAGGAAACACCATGAACAGAGCCTGTACCAACGACGGGTGCGCCTGCACCCCCAATGCGTCCATCAAGTGCACCGTCACCAACTGCGCCCACCACTGCAAGGACGTGGACAACTGCGGTCTGACCGCCATTCAGGTGGGCACCCACGAGAGCCGCCCCACCATGGACCAGTGCACCGACTGCCAGAGCTACCAGAAGTGCCAGTAAACCCCGCGCCCGGATGGGCGCATACATAAAGGAGGCGGCACAATGCAGGCAAAGACAAAATATGCCCTGTCCGGCACGGCGGCAGGGCTGGTGAACGGACTGTTCGGCGGGGGCGGCGGCATGGTGCTGGTGCCCCTGCTGAACGGCTGGTGCGGTCTGGCTGGCAAACAGGCCTTCGCCACCTGCGTGGCGGCCATACTGCCCCTAAGCGCCGTCAGCGCGGCAGTATACCTGCTGCGGCAGCCCTTCGACTGGGCCGCCGCGCTGCCATACCTCATCGGCGGACTGGTGGGCGGTCTGGTGGGCGGACGGCTGTTCCACCGGGTCAGCGTCACATGGCTGCGGGGACTGTTCGCCGCCTTTCTGCTGTACGGCGGCGTGAGGTATATCCTGTGAAAAGTTGGCTGATACCAATGGCTGCGGGGTTCGGCGCCGGCATCCTGTCCGCCTGGGGCGTGGGCGGCGGGACCCTGCTGCTGTTGGTTATGACGCTCATTTTGGGTGTTCCGCAGCAGCAGGCCGCCGCGGTCAATCTGCTGTACTTCCTGCCCACAGCGGTCATGGGCGTCATCGCCCACAAGCGGAACGGGTTGCTGGAAACGGAGGTGCTGAAATCCGCTATCCCCTGGGGCACAACGGCTGCGGCGGCCGGTGCACTGGCGGCGACGGCGGTGGACACAGCGGTACTGCGGCGGCTGTTCGGGGCATATCTGCTGCTGGCGGCCGCCGGCAGCCTGCGGCAGCTATGGCGGGAACGAAGGCGAAAATAGCCGCAAATTCCGGCAATAAAATGTATACTATTTGTTTATTATCTGTAAATATCCGTCGTTTTGCGGTGTAAAACAGGGACAAGGCCATGGCCTTGTCCCTGTTTCTGCGCTGTAAAGTGATCATCCCTCCACCGGGTAGAGAACGACCGTCACATCAAAGGTCTGTCCGTCACGCCGGATAGTGAGCACGACGCTCTCGCCCACGATGTGGGTCCGGCGGACGGCCAGCAGATCGGTGTTGGTGCTGACGCCTATACCGTCCGCCGCCAGAATTACGTCGCCCTTCTGCAGCCCCGCTTCCTCGGCGCCGAAGTTTTCCGTGACGGAATCGATCACCGGGTGGGTCGTACCGTCGGCAAATTCCGTCTCCTGCACGTAGACGCCGATCGAGGGCAGGCCGTGGAAGCCTCCGGTGGCGATGATATCATTGATGACGGACACCACACGGCTGGATGGGACGGCAAAGCCCAGGCCCTCCACCGTGGCAGAGATGTCGGACAGGGTGTTGCTCATCTTTAGTGTGTTGATGCCGATGACCTGGCCGTACTCATTGATCAGCGGGCCGCCGGAGTTGCCGTTGTTCAGGGCAGCGGTGGTCTGGAGCAGCGTCATCACGCGGCCCTCCATGGTGACGGGACGGTCGATGGCGGAGATGATGCCCTGGGTCAGTGTGCCCCGCAGCTCAACGCCCAGCGGGTTGCCGATGGCGTAGACCGTATCGCCCACCTGGCATTCCTCACTGTCGCCCAGGGGCGCAGTGGGCAGGCCGGAGGCGTTCACCGCCTTCAGCAGCGCCAGATCCTCCGTGCTGCTGAAGCCCACCAGCTCCGCCTCGTAGCGGTCGCCGTTGTACAGCGCCACCAGCGCGTTCTGCCCGCCGGCGATCACATGGGCGTTGGTGACGATATAGCCGTCCGCCGTCAGGATGACCCCGGTGCCGACACTGGCCTTTTCGCCCAGGTCGGTGAGCACCAGCACCGTGGCGGGGTTTACCTGCTGATAGACCTGCTGGATAGTCAGCTTCTCCTCCCCCGCCTTTTCGCAATAAAAGCGCAGATCGGGGTCCGTGTCTGCCCGGGGGATGGTGGGCACATCGCTCTGGAAGATATCCACGATACTGCTGGCATCGTGATCGCCGTCGTCGAAGTCATCGCCATAGCCGTCCGTATTGCCGCCCCGCAGGGCGGAGACGATGGCCACCCCCAGCACCACGCCTACCAGCACGGCCAGGATGACCAGAAACGTCCACAGGCCCTTGCGGCTGCGGCGCTTCTCCTGCCGGACAGCTTTGGGCGCCGCGGCAGCGGGCATGGGGCCCGGCTGCACATAGCAGCCCGTGATCTCCTGCCCCTCGTCCGGACGGACATACCAACTGACGACCTCGTCCGGCTCCTGCTCCGGGGCAGGAGCCGCCGGATCGGGCGTCAGCGGCATTTTATTTTCATCATACATATTCAGAGTACCTCTCGGGGCGCGCCGTGCGCCATCTGCATGGTAAAGGTAAAGGCCGTTACACCGTCCTGACTGGTGACGGTGATCTGCTCCTTGTGCTGGGCCAGGATGGTCTTGACGATATACAGCCCCAGGCCGTAACCGTCCTTGTCCTCACTGCGGGACTTATCGGACTTGTGGAAGCGCTCGAACAGCAGCGGTATCTCCTCCGCCGGAATGGTGGGCCCCAGGTTGCGGACGGTGACATAGGCCTTCTCGCCGTTGACCGCCAGACCCAGATACAGCTGGGAGCCAGGAGTGGCGAATTTGGCCGCATTCTCCAGCAGGTTGTAAATGACCTGGGTGATCAGATCCCGGTCACCCTGGACCATGACGGAGTCCTCGGGGATCTCCGCGTCCACGTCCAGCCCACGGTCCGTGATCTTCTTCTCCATGGACAGCAGGGCAATACGGGCGGACTCACAGAGATCAAACTCCTCCTTCTTCATCTCCTTGTTCTGTATCTGGGAGATATCCAGCATACGCCGCACCAGGCGGCTGAGACGGCGGCTCTCATCGGAGATGATCTGAAGATACTGGCGCTCCTTCTCCGGCGGGATGGTGCCGTCCAGAATACCGTCGGTGTAGCCGGCGATGGTGGTCATGGGGGTCTTCAGCTCATGGGACACATTGGCGATAAAGTCCCGGCGCTGGCGCTCCGTCTCCTGCAGGGAGTCGGCCATGGCATTGAAGGAGGCCGCCAGCTCACTGATCTCGCCGCAGTCACCGGTCTCCTGCATCCGTACATCGAAATCGCCGCCGGCATAGGCACGGGTCGCCTTGACCATCTCGGTCAGGGGCTGTATCTGCCGCATGGAGGTGACAAAGCTGGCCACGAACGCCAGCAGCAGGATAATGGCGCTGGTCATAAAGAACAGGGCGATGAATGAGCGCCACATCTGCATGAGCTCGGCGCTGTTCATCACCGCCAGCACCAGGCCCAGAGTGTTGCCGTCCGCGTCTGTCATGGGCACGCCCACCACGAACTGCTTTTTCTCATATACGCCCACGGTGCTGCGGCCCTCGTACAGTCTCTCGCTGCCCAGCACCGTTTGGGTAATGTCCTCGGGGACAACGACGGTCTTTCCGGCCAAATCGGCATCCGTCGTCAGCAGGACGCTGCCGGTGGTGTCGCAGATCAGGAAGTCCACGTCTGTCATCCGGGAGGCCACGCCGGCCAGAGAGCGCAGCGCGTCCCCCTGGTCACGCTCGGCGTCGTCGCCGGCGGTAAAATAGTCCACGGACAGCTGCGCCACCAGCACCGCCCGGTCCTGCATCTCCTGCCGCTTCTCCGAGACGGTGTAGTTATAGCTCAGCGCGTAGAAGGACACGCCCAGCAGGGCCATGGTCAGCACCACCATACCGGCGGTGAGCATAAACTGCCGCCAATACAGGCTGCCGGTGATACGTTTGATCCTCTCGCCCATGCTTACTTCACTTCAAACTTATAGCCCACGCCCCAGACCGTTTTCAGCTCCCACTGGTCCGAGACGTTTTCGATCTTCTCCCGCAGGCGCTTGATGTGCACGTCCACGGTGCGGCTGTCGCCGAAATAGTCAAAGCCCCAGACCTCGTCCAGCAGCTGGTTGCGGGTATAGACCCGGTTGGGCGTGGCCGCCAGATGATACAGCAGTTCCAGCTCTTTGGGGGGCGTGTCCACCTTCTTGCCGTCCACCAGCAGCTCATAGCTGTCCAGATTGATGACCAGTTTGTCGAACACCAGCTTTTTCTTTGTGTCGTCGGGTATCTCACTGCGGCGGAGCACGGCATTGATCCGGGCCATGAGTTCCTTCATCTCGAAGGGCTTGACCAGATAGTCGTCCGCGCCCATCTCCAGTCCGGTGATGCGGTCGCCCACGTCGCTCTTGGCGGTGAGCATAATGATGGGCGTCTTGCCCTTCTCGCGGATATGGGCGCATACGCCCCAGCCGTCCACCACGGGCAGCATGATATCCAGCAGCACCATGTCGGGGGCCTGCTTGTCGTACTCCTCGATGGCCTTGCCGCCGTCATAGGCGCTGCGGACCTCGAAGCCCTCCTTCTCCAGGTACATACGGATCAGATCGGATATATTGCGGTCATCCTCGACCACCAGAATGTTGCGTGCCATAGGCGCTCTCCTCCCGGTACATATCGTTGGGTATATCTTACATCCTGCGGGGCAGGCTTTTCCTGAACAATTTGTGAATATCCCGCATAATTTATAGATTATACCACGTTTTTGCCCGCTTGTCACGCATTTCCGTGCCCCTGACCCCTTGCCCCGATATCAGCCCGCCGGTCCGATGGTCACGCCGGTATAATACCACGCCAGTATCTCCTGCCAGGTCTTCCCCGCCTTTGCCAGCTGCTCCGCGCCGTACTGGCTCATGCCCACGCCGTGGCCGTAGCCGGTGACGCGGAACGTAACGCTCTCCGCATCCGCCGTCAGGGTAAAGCAGGCCGAGCGCAGGGAAAAGATGCGGCGCATCTCCGTGCCCTCGATGTCCGTACCGGCCACGGAGACAGTCTCCACCCGGCCAGAATCATTTTCCGTCACCGCACCGAACCACGTCTCCGGCGCGCCGGTGAGTTTTATCTCCGGGTGGGCCGCCAGCAGAAGGTCTTTTGCCTCCGCCGCGGTGAAGGTCACGGTGCTGTAATAGTTGGGCACGGTGTCGGCACTCTCCGGGCTGGCGACGCTGGCCAGATAGGGCAGGTCGCCGGACCAGACATCCCCGGCCGCGGCGGTCCTGCCCGCCGAGGATGAGTGGAACACCGCCAGGATCGGTTCCCCGTCGTAGAGGGCCACCAGACCGTCCGTGTCCGCCACAGCCTGGACAACGCGGGTATTCCAGGGAGCAAAGTCGGCGGCCCACTTTTCCTTTGCGGCTGTCTCGGAGAGATAGGCGCTGCAGCAGGTATGGTCCGTACAGAAGTCGGCGTCGGGGTGCGCGTCCTTACGGCCCTGCGCCAGCTGGTAGTAAACGTAGGTGCGCTCGGCCGCGGCCTGGGCCTTCAGCGCCTCCATCTCAAAGGAAGCAGGCATCTCACCCCGGACCACGCCCACAAGGTAATCCCGCAGCGTCATCCGCTCCGCCGCCTCCCCGGTTTTTATGGTCAGCACGACCTCCCCGTCCCCCTGTGCCTGCGGTGTCTCCGGTGCAGGCGCGTCCGGCTCCATGGCGGTGAGGTAGGCGCCGCCGAAGAGCAGCACCATCAGAATAAGGGCCGCCGCCGCGCTTTTTTTCATGGCTGCCACCTCCTTTTTTACACGATATGCAGGGCCTGTCCGGGGCATACATAAAATTCCGCAGGCGGGAAATGCTACCGGAAAATGGCAGACGGAGGACAGAAGGCATCATGGAACAGGCAAAACAGGGCGGAAACGAGACGGCCCCGGAAACGGCGGGCTATTATCGCGGCGCAGGGTGCTTTTCGCTGAAAGCGGCGGAGCTGAACGAGCTACTGGGTGTGGGCCGGTGCTTTGATATGACAGGGCGTGACCTGTCCATCGGCGGGCGGCAGGCGCGGCTGTGGGTGGTAAACGGCTACGCCCAGGAGGACCTGCTGGAGCGGGTCATCGCCGGGTGGCAGGCGCTGCCGGACCTGAACGGTGTGACAGACGCGGCGGACTTCTGCCGGCGGTATGTGTCCGCCTGCGATGCGGCGGCTGAGCCGGACCGTGACACGGCGGTGATGGGCGTATTCGCTGGGAAGACGCTGGCGATCATCGACGGCTTCGGCGGCGGGGTGGTGCTGGACGCCAAGCAGTTCCCCACCCGGTCGGTGGAGGAGCCGGATACCAGCCGGGTACTGCGGGGCAGCCACGACGGCTTCGTAGAGAACCTCATGCAGAACGCGGCGCTGCTGCGGCGGCGGGTACGGGACACCCATCTGCGGCTGGAGCGATTGCAGCTGCCGGAGCGCTCGGGCACGGACGTGGCCCTGTGCTACATGGAGGGCGAGGCAGACGAGGGGCTGCTGCGGGCCCTGCGGGAAAAGCTGATGCACATCCAGTTGCGGTCGGTGGCCATGAGTCAGGAGACCATTGCGGAGGCCATCGCGCCCAGGCAGTTCTGGAACCCGTTTCCCAAGGTGCGGTATACCGAGCGTCCGGACGTGGCCACGGCGTGTATCATGGAGGGCGATGTGGTGGTGCTGGTGGACAATTCAGCGTCGGCCCTGCTGCTGCCCACAACGATCCTGCGGTTCAACGAGGAGATCAACGACTACTACTTCCCGCCCCTCATCGGCACGTATCTGCAGATCATACGGACGCTGGTGCTGCTGCTGACCATGTTCATTACACCGCTGTGGTACCTGCTGGTGAAGAACCCGGATACGCTGCACGAGAACCTGCGTTTCCTTTTGGTACAGGACGAATACTATGTGCCGCTGATCGTGCAGCTGCTGCTGGTGGAGCTGATCATTGACATACTGAAAATCGCGTCGCTGAACACACCGGATGTGCTGAGCAACTCGTTCAGTATGCTGGGTGCGCTGATACTGGGCGACTTCGCGGTGCAGGCCCGGTGGCTGGTACCGGAGGTGCTGGTGTATATGGCCTTTGTGGCAGTGGCCAACTATGCCCAGCACAGCTATGAGATGGGCTACGCCACCAAGCTGTGCCGGATGCTGCTGCTGGTGCTGATCTGGCTGTGGGACTGGTGGGGCTTCGCGGCGGGGATCGTGATCACGCTGACGCTGATCGTGACGGCAAAGCCGCTGGTGGGTAAGGGGTACCTGTACCCTCTCATCCCCTTTGACCGGAAGAAGCTGGCCCGTCTGCTGTACCGCCGCCCGGTGACGAAAAAGAACAGCTGAGGCAAACGTATCCCCTCTTCGTCATAAACTGCAAAAAAAGGAAGCGCCCCCGGCGCTTCCTTTTTAATTCTCATACAGTATATCCCGGGCCACCGGGCGGTAAAACAGCCTCTCCGCCTCGTCGAAATCACGGGTCTGCCCCATGATCCACATAAGCTTGGCCACAGCGGCCTCCGTGGTCATATCATAGGCCTCCAGCAGGCGCAGGGCGCTTTTCAGCCGTCCGCCCACATGATAGACCGCCAGATTGCTGCCCTCGTTGGGTACCTGGGTGGTCATGACCACCAGCTTGCCCCGCGCGATTCCCCGGTGAATGATATCGAAATAGCTGGCGTCGCCCTCATATTCCGGCAGGCCGCCTACGCCGAAGGACTCAATGACCAGGCCGTCAAACCGGTCCAGCATGAATTCCAGCACGGCGGCAGGGGTGCCGGGGATCAGCTTCAGCAGTCCCACCTTGTCGTCCAGCGCGTCATAGAACACCGGGCTGGGATAGCAGGCGCAGCGCATATACTGCAGCAGGTGCTCGTCCTGTACCACGGCCAGGTCGGGATAGTTGACGCTGGAAAAGGCCTGAAAGCTCTTGGAGCAGGTCTTGCGGGCACGGGTACCCAGGATGACCTTGCCGTTGAATACGATCTGCACGCCGCCGCAGCCGCGACAGGCGTAGAGAAACGCGTCGGTCAGGTTGCGCTTGGAGTCGGTACCGTCGAACCAGATAGGCTTCTGCGCGCCGGTAAGGACGATGGGCTTTGGGCTGCCCTGGATCAGATAGCTAAGCGCAGCGGCGGTATAGGCCATGGTGTCGGTGCCGTGGGAGATGACAAAGCCGTCATATCTATCGTAATTCTCCCGCACGGCCCTGGCCACACCCAGCCAATGGGCGGGACGGATATTGGTGCTGTCCAGGCTGTAGAGCTGAACGCAATCCACATGGCACATCTCGCCGATACGGGGAACGAAGGACAGCAGCTGCGTGCTGTTCAGCTCCGGCGTCAGGCCGGAGGGCGTCATCTCACTGGCGATGGTACCGCCGGTGCCGATCATCAGGATATTCTTCATGCTCATACCTCCCGGTCATCCATGGCCGCCGTGCCGAATCGGGCCGCCTGCTCAATACGGCGGCGGACAGCGTCGTCCGGGGCGGCGTCGTATTGGCGGCGCAGCTCCTGCAAAAACAGGCCCCGCAGCGTATCCTCGCCGCACTTGTCCCACAGGTCCCGGCGCACGGTAGTCTCGTCCCGCAGCTGCAGAGCAAAGAATCGGCCCGACAGGGCCTCCTCCAGCAGGGACAGGCGGGGCGGCTGCTCCGGCGTACCGGTCAGACGCAGGCGGTAGATATCCTGCTCCGTATCATGGGGCAGGGTGTGCTCCAGGGCGGCGAGGGCGTCGCCATCGGTGACATCCACCTGGGCGATGCAGTAGCGGCGCCGGGCAAAGGGGACAAATCGCAAATCGGCGGTGCCCGCCCCCACCTCGCCGAAGAGAAATCCCCGTTCGCCCAGCTCGTCGAAACCGCGGCCCTCGATGCAGCCGCAATAGGCATAAGGGACCGCCCCGGCGGTCAGAACGCCGCTGCAGCTGTGAACATGACCCAACGCCAGATAGTCCAGCCCGCTGCCCGCGATATCCGCCGCGCGGATCGGACGGTAGCGGCTGTCGGAGGTCGTAACGTCGCCATGGAGCAGACCAATGTGGATAAGGCCGTCCTGCGGTACACGGAAGCCGGGGAGTACACTGTCCGTGGGACACTCCGGGGCGGTGAAGGCCGCGCCGTGTACGGCGCAGTTCAGGTCCGGAAATGTAATGGTCTGCATACGGTCCTCTGTAAAGATGTGAACGTTGTCGCTCCAGCGCGTGCGGGCATAGGGCCCGTCCGGTGTAAGGGGATCGTGGTTGCCGGGGGCGATGACCGCCTGACCGCGGAAGCACCCCAGTGCCTGCGCCAGCAGGGGTGCGGTGTCGCCATAGGGGCTGTCGCTGTCGAAAAGATCGCCGGAGAGGATCAGCAGGTCTGCACCGTGGTCGTTGGCCCACTCCACCAGGCGCTCCGGCGTACGGCGGCTCTCCATACGACGCTGGCGGGCCTGCTCCGGCGTCAGCGCACCGAAGGCACTGTCCAGGTGGAAGTCACCTGCGTGAACGACCCGCACCATTTACGCTTCCTCTTCCTGCCAGCCCTTGCACACATCCACCCACTGAACGAAGTTCTTTCCGCAGCAGTGCTCCAGCTCGTCACAGGTCAGCTCAATGGCGCTGGCCGCGCTGCCCACAGCGGGGAACACCGTGTCAAAGCGCTTGAGGGACACATCCAGGTACGTCTTAACGTCGTCGGGCAGAGCGAAGGGGCATACGCCGCCCACGGCGTGGCCGATACGCTCCACAGCCTCTTCGGCGGTGAGCATTTTGGCCTTAGCGCCGAAGAAGTGCTTATACTTGCTGTTGTCCACCTTGGCGTCGCCGGCGGCCACGATGAGGATGGGGTCCTCCCCCACCTTAAAGCTGAGGGTCTTGGCGATACGGGCACCCTCCACGCCCACAGCCAGAGCAGCCAGCTCCACCGTGGCGCTGGAGACCTCAAACTCGCGCATACGATCCGCGACACCGTAGGGGGTCAGGTATTCTCTTACTTTTTCCACAGACATAGTCAAAAATTCACTCCTGTTTTCAAGTTTTTTCAAAAATTATTCCAGTCCGCTTTTCGTACCTACCAGTTATTTCATCTCTATTCTGTCCACTTTTTCGCACAGCCCCGTGTCGCTGTTCAGGGTAAAAATGCACCCCTGGGCGGAGCAGGGGCCCTCCGCCGCCTGATAGCGGCCCGGCAGACCGCCCAGGAAGAACTCCACAGACTGCTCCGGCCGGATGCCCAGCACAGAACGGACGGGGCCGGTCATGCCAAGATCGGTGACATAGCCGGTACCCTTGGGGAATACCTGCATATCCGCTGTAGGCACGTGGGTGTGGGTACCCCAAAGGGCGGAGACACGGCCATCCAGGTAGTAGGCCATGGCCAGCTTTTCGCTGGTGGCTCCAGCGTGGAACTCCACCAGTGTAAAGGTGGGCTTGTCCGTCTGCGCCTTCAGCAGCTTATCGGCGGTGGTAAAGGGATTTTCGGCGTTGAAGTCCAGGTCGCAGCGGCCGATGAGCACCATCACAGCCACGGTAAAGGGGCCGCAGTCCACTATCTGATATCCGTGGCCGGGCGCGCGGCCGGTAAAGTTGGCGGGCCGGAGGATATAGCGCTCCTCATCCAGATAGGCGGCGATCTGGGGTTTACCGAAGGTATGATTGCCCAAGGTGATCACATCCGCGCCGGCGGCGAACAGCGCCTCCGCCTGCGCCTTCGTCAGGCCGCTGCCGGAGATGTTCTCCCCATTGACCACGGTAAAGCGCACGTCATGCTCCTTTTTGAATGCCCGCAGCTTCTTTTCCAGCAGCTGCAGGCCCGTTTCGCTGGCCACATCGCCCAGCGCCAGAACCTTGTATTCCACGGAATACGCCTCCTTGCTCAGTCGTTCCAGCCGATGATCCTGATCAGCTGACGATTGGTATAGTAATACGCGGACGCGGGGAAATTCCGCAGATCCGCCGTGTTGGAGCAGAGCAGATAGTCCACCACATTGCCGTTTTCATCCGTAATGGCGTCCAGAATAACGGTGGTATGGTTAGCCGGCTCGTCCACACCCATGGTGATGATATCGCCGGTCTCACCGCTGAAATATGGCGCGTCCGCCACAGCCACCAAACCGCTTACACGGGGTGCCGCCACATAGTCCCGGAAGGACCCCACATTGACCCAGGGCAGCGTGGTCTGGCTGGCGCTGTACCAGTACCAGCCTGTCTCATAGCCGCCGTTCGTGTCCATGGGAATACCGCCGGCAGCCAGCACCTGGGAGCCGAAGTTCATGCAGTTCCCGCCGTAGTCGTCGTAAGCCATGAAGGCCGGATTACGCTTGCCCACCCAGGTGAGCATATAAGCCCGGGCCGCGTCGCGGTCATAGGTGTGATCGGCAACAGCTGTCACGCTCAGTCCCTCGCGGGACAGGTCGCGGCGGGCCTCTATGTAGTCGGTGATAGCGGGAAAATTCTTGTCCTGATGGGTGGTGCGGTCATAGTCGGCGCTGTAATAGGGATTGTCATCAGACCAGTGCTTCACGATGGACCAGTCGTCTCCCTCCCCCCGGAGGGTAAAGGTGTGCTTGATACCGAACTGCTCCGAGGGCAGGCCATTCAAGCCCTTGAAATAGACCACATTATTCTCCCGGAGCACCAGGTCCACGTCGCCCTCGGTCTCCTCGGAGGGTGTAATGGATACGCACCGGAGGGAGTAGCTGTATGAGGTCATGGTCAGGTCGATGGGCGAGAGCTTGCGGATGACGCACAGGCCGTGCCAGATATTCTTGTGGTAGAGCGTCTCCTCACTGTCGGCGAACAGCACGGCCGGGTCAATGACCCGCAGGTCGGCGACAGACTGATAGTAGCAGTCCATAAAGTCCAGCAGCAAAAGCTCCTGGCCCACGGTCATGCCCTGGGCCGCCGCGCCACTGATGCGCTCAAAGTCGGCACTGACGGTCTGGGGTTCTCCGCCGGTCCAGGGCGCGCCGGCAGTGCGCTGCCAGACCTGCGTCTCGTCAACGTCAGCGGTCAGGTGCTGCTCCCCCGGCTCCTCCTGCTTCCCCTCCGGTGAGGTGTCGGTCGTGTCTCCGGTGATGGTAAAGCAGCCGGTCAGGCTCAGCAGCAGGGCCAGCAGCAGAAATAACAGCAGAAAACGCTTCATAGTATGTCCTCCATCGGGGGTCCGGTCGGTTTTTCTGTGTACTCGAAGACATTATAGCAAAAGAGGGGCCGCTTCGCAATGCGAAGCGGCCCCTGCA